>ENA-OROK01000023-OROK01000023.1-human-gut-metagenome-genome-assembly--contig:-NODE-23-length-164829-cov-13.123314_pt1 | contig 164829 bp, 139 predicted proteins | sample MGYA00242127_ERZ509046 | MGnify/ENA primary metagenome ERZ509046 (study PRJEB26280, sample SAMEA2338728) | human gut metagenome | biome: human gut; feature: human-associated habitat; material... | reverse complement strand
TGAGCGTAAATGGATTCCGGCTGAGGTTATGAAGAAAGACCGGCAACTTGTCGAAGCCGCCAGTCTTGATATTACGCCCGAACAAGGGATTTTATAGATTAACTCAAAAAAGCATCGAAATGACAGACAATGTGCCTAAGTGCGACACTTTTGTGGCATATGATATTTCCCCAACATTCTACATTTATGCAGGCCGTGAGCCAGATTACAGATTTTTCGCTACTCAGGATTGGGCTATAGAGAATGGGCCATCGCTGCGGCAAAAGGTCGTAGACTGTTATCGTTCTGGCCTGGCTGAATGGATACTTGTTTACCAGTACGGACAGAGTAACATCAAGGGTGCGCTTGATGAGAATTACGAGCTTTATCGCTACGATGAAAAATATGATCTTTCGCTGTTCAAGAGAAAATAAAAACAAAAGAAACGTGCAACCCACACAGTTGCACGTTTCTTTATTGTCGGTTAATCGATATTAGCCTTTGATGGCTGCGATTCCTGGAAGCACTTTGCCCTCGATAGCCTCGAGAAGCGCGCCGCCGCCAGTAGATACGTACGATACTTTGTCAGCCAAGCCGAACTTGTTTACGCAAGCAACAGAGTCGCCGCCGCCAACGAGTGAGAACGCTCCCTTTTCAGTAGCCTCTACGATGGCGTCTGCGATAGCGCGTGAGCCGGCTGTGAAGTTGTCGAATTCAAATACACCTGCAGGACCGTTCCAGAGGATTGTCTTTGCGTCCTTGATGGCGTTTGCGAAGAGCTCGCGTGTTTCAGGACCTGCATCCATACCTTCCCAGCCTTCTGGGATGTCGTTTGATGGGCAGACCTGAGTGTTGGCGTCGTTGCTGAACTTGTCGGCTGCCACGCAGTCAGTTCCAAGCACGAGGTTCACGCCTTTTTCTTTTGCTTTCTTGATGATGTCGAGAGCGAGGTCGAGCTTGTCATTCTCGCAGATTGAAACACCAATCTTGCCACCTTGAGCCTTTGCGAAAGTATATGTCATACCTCCGCAGAGAATCAAGTTGTCAACCTTGTCCATAAGGTTTTCGATGATGCCGATCTTGGTAGAAACTTTCGAACCACCCATGATTGCTGTAAACGGACGCTTGATGTTGTTGAGTACATTTTCAACGGCTGTAACTTCTTTTTCCATCAAGTAGCCGAGCATCTTGTTGTCAGCGTCGAAATAGTCGGCGATGACAGCTGTTGAAGCGTGACGGCGGTGTGCTGTTCCGAACGCATCGTTAACGTAGCAGTCAGCGTAGCTTGCGAGAGTTTTTGCGAATTCCTTCTGGCTCTCTTTCATTTCTTTCTTGGCTGCGTCGTATGCTGGATCTTCTTTGTCGATGCCAACAGGCTTGCCTTCCTCTTCAGGATAGAAGCGGAGGTTTTCGAGAAGAAGCACTTCGCCCGGTTTCAAAGCTGCTGCGGCGTCGGCTGCCTTGGCGCAGTCAGGAGCGAACTTTACGTCTGTGCCGAGAGCGGCAGCTACGGCGTCCTTAATCTGGCTCAAGGAAAGTTTTGCGTTTACTTTGCCTTTAGGCTTGCCCATGTGCGACATAATTATGAGAGCGCCGCCGTCGGCAAGAATTTTTTTCAAAGTTGGGAGGGCACCGCGGATACGGGTGTCGTCAGTGATTTTGCCGTTTTCGTCCAATGGCACGTTGAAGTCAACGCGCACAATCGCTTTTTTACCTGCGAAGTTGTATTGTTCGATTGTCATTTTATTGAAAATTAATAAGTTAATATTTTCGCTTTGTAACTGTGCAAAGTTAGTTAAAGATTTTTGAATACAGAATTATTTCCGTATTAAAGTTTGTTGTCGGGGTTAAATAATGCCTTTGTCTGCAAGCAGCTGTTCCATTTGCACTTGCAGTTCTTTTGCTTTCTGTCCGGCAACGGTGGCGAAATCTTCTCCGGTCGAGGCGTAGATGATGCCGCGTGAGGAGTTTACGAGCAGACCGCAGTCGTCGGTCATGCCGTAGCGTGCAACTTCCTCAAGGCTTCCGCCCTGGGCTCCGACACCAGGCACAAGCAGAAACTTGTCGGGGACTACACGGCGCACCTCTTCAAACATTTTGCCTTGTGTGGCGCCGACAACAAACATCGTGTTGTCGCTTGTTCCCCATGAAGACACTTTGCTCATCACGTTCTGGTACAGAGGAGTGCCGTCGGCATCCTCGGTGAGTTGGAAGTCGTGCGAGCCTTTGTTTGATGTGAGACCCAAAACGATTACCCATTTTCCTTCGTAGCCGTAGAATGGGGAAATGCTGTCTTCGCCCATGTATGGAGCTACGGTGATGGCGTCAACATCAAGATGCTCGAAGAAGCTGCGGGCATACATTGCGGAGGTGTTGCCGATGTCGCCGCGTTTTGCGTCGGCGATGATGAACTGGTCGGGATAGTTTTGTTTCAGATACTTTATTGTCTTTTCCAAAGCGGTCCAGCCTTCGATGCCGAAGCATTCATAGAATGCGAGGTTTGGCTTGTATGCCACGCAGTAAGGAGCAGTGGCGTCGATTATTGCTTTGTTGAACTTGAAAATCGCATCGGCGTCGTTTTTCAGATGCTCCGGGATTTTCTTGATGTCAGTGTCAAGGCCTACGCAAAGAAATGATTTCTTGCGGCGGATGTTGTCAAGCAGTTCTTTTCTTGTCATTGTTTCGTATCTGATTTTTACAATTCTGTCTCCTTCAGTTTCTCTGCGTTTTCGGCGATAATCAGATTGTCGATGCAGTCTTGGATGTCGCCGTCCATAAACGCCGCAAGGTTGTAGATGGTGTAGTTGATGCGGTGGTCCGTGATTCGTCCTTGCGGATAGTTGTAGGTGCGGATTTTAGCGGAGCGGTCGCCTGTCGACACCATTGTTTTGCGTCGCGACGCGATGTCGTCAACGTATTTCTGATGTTCTTTGTCGTAGATGAATGTGCGCAGACGGGCGAGGGCGCGTTCCTTGTTTTTGGGCTGGTCGCGCGTTTCCGTACATTCGATGAGGATTTCCTCCACAACGCCAGTGTTGGGGTTCTTCCAGTTGTAGCGCAGGCGCACGCCCGACTCTACTTTGTTCACGTTCTGTCCGCCGGCACCGCCGCTTCGGAACGTATCCCACTTGATTTCGCCTTCGTTGATTTCCACGTCGAATGGTTCAGCCTCTGGCAGCACGGCAACCGAAGCCGCCGATGTGTGTACGCGGCCTTGAGTCTCCGTCGCTGGCACGCGCTGTACGCGGTGTACGCCCGACTCGTATTTCAGAGTGCCGTAAACCTTCTCTCCACTTACTGAGCAGATTATTTCCTTGTATCCGCCGGCTGAGCCTTCGCTGAAGCTCATAATCTCCATCTTCCAGCCTTTTGTCTCGCAGTATTTTGCATACATGCGGAAAAGGTCGCCTGCAAAGATGGCGGCTTCGTCACCACCAGTGCCGCCTCTGATTTCAAGAATCACGTTTTTGTCGTCTTCTGGATCCTCAGGGATAAGCAACAGTTTGATTTCCTCCTCGATTTCCGGAAGGGCGGCGGTGTTGGCGTCAAGGTCTTCTTTTGCCAGTTCTCGCATATCGGGGTCGGTCTCGGTGTCGAGCACTTCGCGTGCCTCCTCGATGTCGCGCAGCATTTGTTTGTATTTAGAAGTGACCTTGGTCAGCTTCTCAAGGTCTTTATATTCTTTGGTAAGCTTGACAAAGCGCTTCATGTCGCTGATAACCGATGGGTCGGTAATCAGTAGACTTACCTCCTCAAAGCGGGCGTCGATGCCGTCAAGTCTGCTCAAAAGTGTAGATTCTGCCATAAGTTAGATAATTTTTGCAAAAGTAGTCAAAATATGGGAAATCTCAAAGGATTACGCTTTGAGTGCTTCTGCAAATTCTTTGGCAAGTGCTCGGCAGGCCTCGACGGTGTCGGCTGTGCAGCTTTGTTTCATCTCCACGGGGTTGCCGACGACGGTGAGTTTCAGCTTCTCTGTCATGCTGTCGATGGTCTTGGTGGCGGCACCTGCCCATGTGAACGACCCGAGGCGCGCAAACACTTTGCCTCCTACGCCTCGCAGCGCGAGCGACTTAAGCAGGGAGTCGATGCGGGGGAAGACAGTGCCGTTGTAGGTTGGCGATGCGATGACAAGCCCTTTGTATTTGTAGATGTCGCTGATGACAAACGACTCGTCGGCATACGAAACGTTGTGGATGCGGATGTTTCTGACTCCTTCTTCCGCGAGCATGCGGGCGAATGCCTCGACCATCTCTTCGGTGTGCCCATACATTGAGGCGTATGCTATTACAACGCCGTTCTCGCTTCCGCCTTTGCTGAGGCGGTCGTAGATGCCTATCACTTCGGCAGCCTGGCTGTGCCATACCGGGCCGTGAGTCGAGCAGATGTAGTCCACTGCCACACCGCTCAGTTTCTGCAGTGCTTTCTGTACGGGGAGTCCGTATTTTCCGACGATGTTTGAGTAGTAGCGGGTCATTTCGGGGAAATATAGAGAAGTGTCCATCTCTTCATCAATGATGCCTCCGTTGAGGGCTCCGAAGCAACCGAAGGCGTCGCCAGAGAACAGGGTTTTGTTTTCTACGGCGTAGGTCATCATAGTCTCAGGCCAATGCACCATCGGAGTGAGCGCGAATTTCAGAGTCTTGCCGCCGAGGTCGATGGTGTCGCCGTCTGCCACGGTCAGCGTGCCGTCGCAGATGCCGTAGTATCCTTTGAGCATGTCGATTGTCTTTGCGTTGCCCACGATTGTCAGGTTGGGAAACGCGGCGCGCAGTGTCTGCACGGCGCCGGTGTGGTCAGGCTCCATGTGGTTGACGATGAGATAGTCGGGAGTGTTGTCGTGTAGGATTTTCTTGATTTGGGCAATCTGCTCGAAAGCGTGGGATATTTCCACACCGTCGATGATTGCGGTTTTGTCGTTGCCAGCCACAAGGTAGGAGTTGTACGACACTCCGTAGGGCAGCGGCCACAATCCCTCGAATCTTGTTGTGGTGCGGTCGTTTGCACCTACATAATATATACCGTCTGTTATTTTCTTTGTAAGCATAGTAGTTTTATATTTTTTGTTTCTTTATTTATGTTTACTCCATAAAGCATCCATTCTTTCCGTCATTCTTGCTTCCTGCGGATTTTGGCAGGCGTTCCAGAACTTTTTATCGCTGATTTCGTGAGGCAGATAGTCCTGTTCCACAAAATTTCCGGGATAGGAGTGCGGATATTTGTAGTCGGCGCCGTAGCCCATCTCTTTCATCAGTTTTGTCGGAGCGTTGCGCAGATGCAGCGGTACAGGCAGGTTGCCCGTTTGGTCGACAAACTCCAGCGCCTCGTTGATGGCGTTGTATGCAGAGTTGCTTTTGGGCGATGTGGCGAGATATACGACACATTCAGAGAGGATTATGCGTCCTTCCGGCCAGCCGATTTTCTGCAGGGCGTCGAAGGTGGCGTTTGCGAGCAGCAGTGCGTTTGGATTGGCAAGTCCGATGTCCTCGGCAGCTGAGATGACCAGTCTACGGGCGATGAATGCTGGATCCTCGCCGCCTGCAATCATTCGGGCAAGCCAGTAGACCGCGGCGTCGGGATTGCTTCCGCGTATGCTCTTGATGAATGCTGAGACGATGTCGTAGTGCATCTCTCCGCCTTTGTCGTATGCCATGGGGTTCTGTTGCAGCCGTTCGGTGACGATGTCGTTGCGCACCACGATAGGCTCGTCGTCGCCCACCGACTGGCTCAGCAGGTCGAGGATGTTGAGCATCTTACGGGCGTCGCCTCCGGCAAAGCGGAACAGTGCTTCGGTCTCGACCACCTCCACCTTGCGTTGCTTCAGCTCGCTGTCGCATGTGATGGCGCGATGCAGCAGTTCGTTCAAGTCGGTGTCTGTCAGCGGCTTCAGCACGTAGACCTGCGCTCTCGACAGCAGCGGGCGAATGATTTCAAACGACGGGTTTTCGGTGGTGGCGCCAATCAGCGTGGCTGTGCCTGTTTCCACGGCGGCAAGCAGCGAGTCCTGTTGCGACTTGTTGAATCGGTGGATTTCATCGATGAAAAGGATTGGGCGGTGCTGGCTGAACATGCTCGAGGCGTCGCGTTTGCATAGCGTCAGCACGTCGCGCACGTCCTTTACTCCGGAATGCACGGCGGAGAGCGTGTAGAACGGAGCCTGCACCTGAGAGGCGATAATCTTGGCGAGTGTGGTCTTTCCCACGCCCGGAGGTCCCCACAGGATGAAAGAGGAGATGTGTCCCGACTCAATCATCTTGCGGAGTATGCATCCTTCTCCGACGAGGTGTTTCTGTCCGATATATTCATCGAGCGACTTCGGTCGCAAGCGTTCTGCTAAAGGTTCGAAAGTCATGTCTGTACAACGGGTTTAAAGTTTCACACACTTCACGATTTTGTCGTCGATTGCCGTCACGCTTTTGCGCGCCTTGTAGTACGCCGTGCGCGACGAGAATCCCGACTCTTCGGCAATTTCCTCCTGTTTTGCCGCCGGATGCGCCTCCTTGTAGAGGGCGGCGTGCTGCAGGCGGAACATGTTCACGAGGTTGTAGTATCCCAGTTGGGTTATGTATTTGCTTGCGGCGTTGACTTTGCCTTTCGGGATTTCCGACATCACTTCCGATTTCTGCAGATGCGGCTCGCGGTAGCGGCGGAGTATTATCGACAGCACTTCGTTCCCGATGGCGTCTATTTCCGACGGCGAATCGGTCGTGGCGGTGTCCTTGCTGCCGTCGTTTGCCGGGTCGGGCTCCTGTTTGTTTGTAAACAGCTGTTGAGGGTGCAGGATTATGCACAGCATGTAGATCATCGCTGCCGACGTGATAAGGTCGACGGCGAGTTTGCACCAACGGCTGTCGGAGACAAATACAGCCCACATCAGTGCAATCCAGCAGAGCGGCAGGTAGAGCACCAGCTGGGCGAATCTGTAGGGGAAGTCCTCCACGTTTGAGTAGTTGTCGGTGTTGAATTTGTCGATGGTGCGTTTCAGCTGGTTGGTGATGTGCACCGACAGCGTTGAGAACAGCAGGCTGAAGCCGCCCATCGCAGCCATCAGAGGCGTTCCGGCGTCGGTCAGGACGTGTCCGCCCATTGTCAGAGCTATTGCGAGCAGCGACAGGAGCAATGCAAATGCAGAGAATAGATATGTTTTCAGCAGAATGCTGTCGCGCAGCCGTTTCCGAAAGAAGTAGCTGCTGAACAGGGTTGTCATACAGACGGGATAGAAGATTATGCCGAAAATTTTCACGTATGTCCAGTAGTCGGGAGTCGTCGGACTCAGAACGTATGGGAATTCAAGCGCGATGGCGATGTAGAAGAACGACACCAGGCGGCGGGCAGGGTAGTGGAAGTCGCCATTTTCGTTGAACGGACGGCACATGTGATTCCATCTGACAATTCCGCAGACAACGCCGGTGATGATGAAAATCAGGCAGGCGTAGGCGTATAATTGGATGTTCGACAGATTGTGTTCCATTTTTCAGAATGATAAATAATCGCGCAAATTTACATATAAATAGTGAAACTTGGCGTCTGCTCAAAACAAAAAAACCGGAACTGCTGTTCCGGTTTTTCTATAACGTAGGTTTCGGATGCTGCTACATGTTCATGCCGCCGTCCACTTGGATAACCTGTCCCGACACGTAAGAAGACATGTCGGAAGCGAGGAATGTGGCGATGTTTGCAACGTCTTCCGGAGTGCCGCCGCGGCGCAATGGAATTTTCTTGCACCATTCTTCCTTGATTTCGTCAGAGAGTTTGGCTGTCATGTCGGTGATGATGAAGCCAGGAGCGATTGCGTTGGCGCGGATGCCGCGAGAGCCGAGCTCCTGAGCCACCGACTTAGCCAAGCCGATCATGCCGGCCTTTGATGCAGAGTAGTTTGCCTGACCGGCGTTGCCGTGTACGCCAACAACCGATGCCATGTTGATGATAGAGCCTGTGCGCTGGCGCATCATCACTGGAGTCACCGCGTGAACGAAGTTGAACGCAGACTTCAGGTTGACGCCGATCACAGCGTCCCATTGAGCCTCCGACATACGCATCATCAAGCCGTCTTTTGTGATGCCGGCGTTGTTTACGAGGATGTCGAGACGGCCGAAGTCCTTCACCACTTCAGCCACCACGTTGTGGCAAGCCTCGAAGTCGGCTGCGTTTGAGGCGTAACCTTTAGCCTTTACGCCGAAAGCTGCTATTTCTTCTTCTGTTTTCTTTCCGTTTTCGTCGATTACCAGGTCGGTGAACGCGATGTCGCAACCCTCAGAAGCGAACTTCAATGCAATTGCTTTTCCGATACCTCTTGCTGCACCTGTGATGAGTGCAACTTTTCCTTCCAATAATTTCATAACTGTATAATTAAAAAGTTGTTATTTAAAATTCAAATGTCCGGCACGCGCTTGTCACTGCTTGATGCCGTATAAAATAAAATCACTCAGATAGTCGCGCAGCTTGTCTTTCTCGATGCCCAGCTCGCGGAAGTTCTCGCGGATGTAGGGCACGTCGAGACCCTGCAGACACAGAATCATCACCATGGCCGTCTTGTCGACGTGCTTGATGCGGAAAATGCCGCTGTCGACGCCTTCCTGAAGTATAGTTTCGAGAATGTGCACTTCCTTGGGGCTTGTGGCTTTGCGGGCGCGCTCCACCTTGCGCACATCGCGGAAAAATCCGGCGCGCAGCGAGCCGTTGCGATGCACGAGGTCTTTCATCGCGTCAAAGCGTTGGAAAATGAATTCCATCAGCTTTTCGTCGGCGGGAATCTGAAGTTTCGCTATCTCGCTGAGCTTGCTCAGCACCTTGTCGCTTTCAGTCTCTACCACAGCGTTGTAGATGTCGCGCTTGTTTTTGAAATAAGTGTAGATGGTGCGACGTCCCTTCTCGGCGGCGATGGCGATGTCGTTCATCGTCGTGTTTTCGATGCCCTTGTGGGCAAAGAGCTGACGGGCAATGTCGATTAGTTTATCTCTTGTTTTCACCATATTTACTTTTTGTCTTCAAACTGCACAAGTGAAGAATTTGTGTGCGAAATTAATCATATTATTTCAGAGAGGCAAAAAATATCGGCGTAAAATAAGGCGCGAGGATTGAAAATGGCGATGAAAAGTCGTGGAAACCAGCATCTTGCGCGGGTTTGAATCTTTGTGCGCGTCCGCTTGCCGTATCCGGCGCTTTTCTGCCCGTCGCTGCGGTTAGGATAGTTTGATTGACACCGAACGGTTGAGACCTTAGGCTCTGTTTATGAAAGCCTGACGGCTTGCCGTAACGCCCAACTATTCATTCTTATTTCTTATAACAACTTTATATTTAGCGCATGAGAGGTCAAACGACGATTCAATGTTCCCATTCTCTTGACTATAATGAGGACAGGAGTCGGCAGAGTAAACTATTGGTTGTCTTGGCAGATTATATTCCTCGTAAAGTTTACATATCCGTCCATAATATAAATCCCTTTTGAGGAATCTACATATTAAGCAATTCTTCAATTGACGACCATGTTTAGTCAATTGGGATAGCCCCCAAGCAAAGTCGAATTTTTTGGAACAAATAATATAATCAGCCTCTTTCGGAATTATAGTTTGCTCATCTTCGTAGCATCTACATTGCTCGTACTTGAAATGACCATTTGGCAGTACATAAAGGTAAAACTTATAGCCAAACAAACCATGCTCATCTTCACTCTCAAAATTTTGCGGTGGCATGGTGTGCGCCTTGTTGAAATTGAAGAAGATGTTATTAGGCTTTTCATCACGGAAATAGTACATATCAGAAGTGCGCATGCCGGCAATCTGTAATGAGTTGCAAATGGCTTCAATATCCTCTTCGGAGTTGATTTTCATTTCTATAATCCGAACGCCGTCACCAATTTTCTCTTGTGTAGATTTATGAGATACATAAATTTCAAGAAGTATCGGTGGCCGATTTCTTGTAGTAGAAGATGATAGTAACAAATCAGCCCTGAAATTTTTGTAGACAACCTCTTCTTCACATGTATCATACCATTTTTTGAGGTCGAAACTCATATATTGAATGGTTCTACATTCCTTGCAGTCGGCGACATCGCAGTCAAATTTATCGCAATGCACCGGCACGTCATACTGAATATAAAAATGGGGATTGTTGTCAAACGCAGCTTTTATTCTCGCTTTGGCAATCTTATGCAAGTATGTTTCATAGTTGCAATTTTGAAGATTGGCTTTGTGCGTAAAGTGCCATTTGCGAATTTTACCCATGTGCGGTGTCATTTCCCCACCACAATATGGGCAAGTGTACATTCCACCACGTACAGCAGTATTAACGTGGATAAGCGTATTATCCTCGTTAATAGCATAGCTGTAGTTTTGTTTGGTGGTAGGAGTCATATTTATTCCATTGTCAGTACTTTGGTTGATTCTTCTCCGAATTGGGAGATTACTCGCACTGCGATGCGGCGACCGGGGCGACGCTCAATGGCTTCGCTGCGGAAGTCGTAGAGGGTGTCCCAAAGGTCTTCATTGAACACAAGGCGTAGTGTGGCTTCTGCCTTTTTCTTGGTTTGCTTGGGTGCTGCACTTTGCAAACCTTTGCGCCATGCGTCAAACTCTTTCTTCGTACCGCCGCAGAAGCGAATACCGCGCACGATGAACTGCTCACCGTTGTAGTCGTCGTCGATTTCCCAATAGGCGATGTCCTCTACCGAGCGAGGTTTCACCACGTCTTTAATAGGGTCGTAGATGTCGAGACCCTGGATTTCAACGTGTACGGTTTTGCCGTCGCCGTTGTCAACAATGGCGATGTCGGGCTCACCAATGGTGATGAACGCACCTGCACCTTTGTCTTTCTTCAGCAATCCCTCTTGCATAAGGTCGTCGTGCATACGCACCTTGCTGACGATGAATGTGCCGAGGTTGTAGTCTTTCTCGTTAATATTGTCCTCAAACGAGAAACCGAGGATAACCAACCACGACGCACCCTCGTTTTGCGCCACAGGGCGAAACTCTTTGAGAGCCTCGGTAACGGCACGTTTGCTCACTGAGCCAAACTTCGGACCGATGTGGAAATAAGCCAAACGCTCCTTGCCCTCGGCATCCTTGTAGTAGCCTTTGGCATTAAGGTATGGGTTGGCAATCGGCTCGATGTTGTAGAACACAGCCTGCTCATTTTTCGCGCCATTGCGAATGCCCGAAGCCTTGAGATGCGAAAAAATGCGGTCTTGGAACGCCGACATTTCTTCCACCTCGTTACTGTCAAGGTCGGCAGGGTCAACCACGTTGAAACTCTGCAAAGTCTCAACCGTGAACGGACCACTCACACGAATTTTCTTCTTATCCTCTTTTGGTTGGTCGTAGAGGATTTCCTCGTCAGGCTCAAGGTCGTTGGCAAGTGATTTCAGCGTTATGTGCGGCACAGTCTTATAAACGAAACCTTGACGGATATTTCTGTTTTCCTTATCAAATAGTTCATAGTAAGGGTAAACCGCAGTAGTCAGTCGCTTTTTTGCGATATTAAGAGCGATACGTGATGTGTCAATAGTAATCCAACGACGCCCCCATTGCTCTGCAACAAAGGCAGTAGTGCCACTACCACAAGTTGGGTCAAGGACTAAGTCGCCTGGGTCTGTACACATCAGCATACAGCGTTGGATAGGGAGTAATGCCGTTTGAACTGTGTATTGCTTATCTTGTGCTGGAGCTGTATCATACCAAGGGCTTGTTATTTTTGCATAAGGAAAATCTTCATGCTTCAAAACATATCTAGGAAAATCTCCTTCAACAAAGAGACGCCCCATACGACCTAATTTTTCTAACTTATCTTTGCTTGTAATCCAGCACTGTCCTTGTGTGGGATGAAATATTTTTCCCTCGAACTTAAAATCAAATACGTTTGTTTCTGAATAAGATGGAGCCCATTGTGAAACTGTACCAAAGACATTTTTTGTCTTTAGAGTGTAAGCATAATCAGCCCTTTCTTCTTTAGTGAATCGTCTTAAAATGCCATTTTCTTCAACTCCTGTCCATCTACCAGATGGATTTGGTGTTGTTCGTTTATAAAGCTGTCTATACTTTATATTATTGATATCTTTTGCATACCAAATTATAAAATCACACATACATTCAAGAGTCTTTGAACCAAGTGGCATAAGTTTTTTCCTAAATGGAACGAGGCTCACAAAGTTTTCGCTTCCGAACACTTCATCCATAAGGTTGCGGACAAGGTGCACGTTATCGTCCGAAATTTGCACGAAGCAAGAACCGGATTCTGTGAGCAGTTCACGAGCAAGCACAAGACGGTCGCGCAGATAGCTGAGATAACTGTGTATGCCGAGTTCCCATGTATCGCGGAACGCCTTAATCATTTCAGGCTCACCGCTAAGGCTCTCGTCATTGTCCTTAACGTCGCGGTTGTTGAGTTTCATCTGCCAGTTTGAGCCATACTTTATGCCGTATGGCGGGTCGATATACACCATTTGCACCTTGCCCGCCATTCCCTCGCGCTGAAGCAGCGAGTTCATCACGAGCAGCGAGTCGCCTTGGATAAGGCGGTTGCGCCAATCGGCATTGTGCTGGTAGTAAGATGTGACGCGCTCCAGTTCGTCGTCAAATATTGTAGGCAATTCGTTGCCGAAAAGCGACATCTGCACCTTTGCGCTTGCGTCCTCACGGATTGAGTAGAGCTGATTGATGAGCATTTCAGGGCGAATCTCTTCGTGGCGATAGAGCGAGCGAGTGTCGATGCGCAAATCGGGCGACTGTGTTTCTTCGCTGTCGTTTTGGTATTTACCGAGCCAATAGAGTTCGGGGTCGCGACCACGGTTAAACTCGTTTTTGAAAGTGCGGTATCGGCCCTCGGTCGACATTTCTTCAGCAGCCATTGATTCCTCGCCGGCAAGTTCGGTGGTAGGAATGGCGGCACGACGGTCGTCGTTGTGCTTGATAGCCCCTACAGGGCCTTGTGTATTATTGTTGAAACTCATAGGGAGTTGATTTTAGCGATTAGCGTTGGTTTAATGTTGTCAATATCGTCAATCTCAATGAAATCCCACGTGCCGTATTCGCCGAGATTGTTGGCAGCCGGCACCCAGAATTGAGTGGTGTATTTGCGTTTGAGGTCCTTGTGGCCGTTTCGGTCGTTGGAGTATCCTGAAATCTCAATGATGAGATTCACTTCGCGACCGTCGGGGGTGTTGACCACTGCAATGAAGTCAGGCACATAGTTGTGCTCTGTGCTTCCGTCAATGTAAGGTATCTTGAAATCAAGGAAGTGATTCTTGACATAACGCACCACAGAGGGTAATTCTTCGAGAGTCTTGGCAGCAATCTGCTCCCACGAGTTGGTGTCAGCCACCACGAAATTAACGTGGCTCTTGGTGGTGGGATAAACAGGTTTTGTCGTTGCGCCAAACACATAGCGAGTGCTGCCCGCAGGATTATAGTAGTTGAGAATTGCTTTGATTTTCTCGCTGTCGGAATTGGCACGACGGATGCCCTCATAGATTGAGGTGGCAGTCTCCTTCTGATTCCAGAAAATCACCATGCGTCGCATATCGGGAGAGCCGTCGCCGCCGAGGACTTCCACCTGGGTATCGTACCAGAGCTGACAAATCTTTTTGAGTTGACCGAAAAGTTGAAACTCACGACCCTTTTCGTGGTCGGTGTAGTATTGTTGGATAAGACGCTGAGTGAGCACATAAATAACTTGTGCGTCGCGCAGCTCGTGATAGTCCTTTTTAAGGATTCTCACCTCGTCACCCACAGGTGTTGAGAGCGTGGTTTCCTCGGGAATTTCATTGAAATTAAGACGGAATTTCGGCTCGTCGGTGTAGTCTGCCTCAATCTTGCCGATGATATTCTCGCTGCGATAGCCGACGATATTCGGGAAAGCGATTTCAAGATTAATGCGTTCTTTCAAAGCCTTGATAACCGTTTTAGGTTTTGCAGGAGGTGGAGTGCCTGCACCACCGCCTTTGAACGTCTTGAAAGGAACGCCGATGATGTGAGCATATTCGGGTGGAAATTTCCACACAATATTTTCCGGTTTGTGTCGCTTCACGTTTTTAGGTTCAATTTCGTTGCCGTCGCGGTCGTAGGCAACGCGGTCGTAGCTTTGGCGACGCAGAGCACGACCGGCAACCTGTTCGCACAGCAATTGCGACCCGAAAGCGCGCACACCGCAAATGTGGGTTACCGTATTTGCATCCCAACCCTCGGTGAGCATTGACACGGAAACGACAAGACGAATATCTTGACCGAGTTTGCCCTGCTTGCCTACGCTGTTTACCACCTCACGCAGAATATCTCCGTCGGTGAGATTGTCGGCACTGCCTGCTCCATGCAGCTGCGCATATTCACGTTTGAACAAACGGATTTCTTCGGCAAACACCTTTTTGAAGTCATCATCAACGATTTGCCCGGCTTCGTCAATGGCTATACTGTCAATGAGTAGCGACGGCTGGCGAGACACCGGCAAACCATTGCGGTAGTTGGAGAAAATCGGGAATTGACCGTCGATGTAGATAGTGTTGCCGTCGGCATCAACGCTTTCGTAGCCGGCCATGTATTTGAACACCTCTTTGCTAACCGTGGTATTGTTGCACACAACAATAAACACAGGTGGAGCGGTGAAAAGATTCATTGCGGCTGCATCATTTTGACGAGTGCCGGAATTATATTCTTCGTAGTCTTTGACAAATTGCTCTAAAGCTAAATTTAGCAGCGGCGGTAAATTCGGAGCTTTCTCCCCAATCGGTTTGTCGTCGCCGTTTTCTTTGGCTTCTTTCTTTGCTTTTTTCTGACCTTTTTTAGGCAGAGCTTTGCTGATATGGGAATAGATATTGCGGAGCTTTGGCTCGTCGAGGTCGTGTGATGAATCCATTGTAGGCAAGAATGGTATCTTGACTAAACCGCTTTCAATAGCGTCAACCAAACCGAAGTCGCTGACTACCCATGGGAATAGCGAATAAGGCGCATAGCCTGAGCCTTTAAGAAAGTAAGGTGTAGCGGAGAGGTCGTAAACCTCCTGCACCTTATAGCCCAATGCTTTCATTTGGCGCAGACCCTCATACCACACCATTGCATTTTTGTTTTCTTCGTCGGTTTCCTTCTCTTCTTCAGATTTTTTCTTTTGGTTGGTAGATTTCGGAAGATAGCAATGGTGCGCTTCATCGTTGATAACGACAATGCGCTTACCTTTCATATTCTTGCCGAGCAAACGGGAAAGCACTGAAGAAAATTCTTCTTTGTCTTTCTGCTTGACAGGCTCACCGTTTACATAAACTATCTTACCGTCAAGAGGGCTTGCCTTTTTGCCGGTGTAAACCTTAGGCTCAAATTGGTGGTAGTTGGTAATGGTAATTACCGAATTCAATCCACCAAATAAACGAGCATATTTGGCAGGGATAAGTTGGCGTTGGTGATAGTAGTCAAGTTTGTCGTATTCTTGCTTGCCTGAATCATCAATGTAAAGCACGCCGAGGCGGTCACGGATAGTGATGCCCGGTGCAACAAGGAGAAAATGGTCGGCAAAACGTGTGTCTTGCGGATTTTCTTTCTTGTTGATATAATGATATAGGATAAGCATAGCCATAACAACGGTCTTACCTGTGCCGGTAGCCATTTTGAATGCTGTGCGAGGCAGGACATCCTCGTAGAGGTCGCTAACCGATTGGCGTCGTTGGTCAAGTTCATGCAGTAAACTGCGGCCGAGGTTAGGGTCGCGCGGTGCAACTTCGTTGAGATAGATTGCGGTTTCTATTGCTTCACGCTGACAAAAGAAAAGGGATTTGTGCAACTCACGTTCCGGGTTCTCAAACCAGTATGTCAAAAGGTCGCGAGTGGTGCGTGTGACCTTTGGCCAACCTGTTTCACGCCATTCTTTTACAACTGCCCTAATGCCATTGATAAATGGAGCATTCAGGTCGTCGTTAGGCATATCATCGTTAGAAAATAACGCAGATTGTAGATTGGTATTAGGCATCACCGTAAGATTGGCAGCATAAGGGCGACGACCTTGCAAAATCTTGGAGTAATCAAGATTTCCGTCAGGCGTAGCATCGTAATGCCATTGCGGCTCGTCATACGGGTTGTTTAATATCGGGCTTTTGTTATCAGCCATATACGTCCTATATTGTCAGAGACTTCGCCGTTACTGCTGCGAGGCCGACCAAAGCCTATATCAGTAACGACGGAGCTTCCGTATATCGTTTTTGAAGTATTGTTATTGGTCTTTTCGCAGAGCGAATGTATTTTGCAAATGTAGTTAATTTTTTCTGACAAAACGCCAATAATAGTTGGCGAAATTCTGTTGGATGTTTAACTATTGCGCAAATATAATTTAGAGGTGGTGCAAAAATAAAGCACACTCGGTTTAATAATTATTAAAACCCGTTGGCAAAGTTAAATCGGCGCTTATTTAATTCCGCCAATGGGTAAATGAAGTATATGCGTTAGCGATTGAAGCCTTTTGGTCAAGACCTTGGTCTTGATTCACGAAAGCGCGGCGTGGTAGCGCAACGCCCTAATCCCAATCATCAAAAACATCAGTCCCGGAGAAAACCATTGATTCTCCGGGACTGTTTTGGTGATAGGGCAGAGGCTTATCTGCGCGTCATCCGCACTACGTTTTCAACGTGGTGGGTGTGTGGGAACATGTCGACGGGCTGCACTTCCTCCACGCGGTAGAGGCTGTCCATGAGGGCGAGGTCGCGCGCTTGTGTCGCCGGGTTGCAGCTGACGTAGACGATGCGTTCCGGGCGGGCGTTGAGAATCACGTTGACCACGTCTTCGTGCATTCCTGCGCGTGGCGGGTCGATGATCATCACGTTGGGACGTCCGTGCTCGGCGATGAATCCGTCGGTGAGCACGTCCTTCATGTCGCCGGCAAAGAAGATGGTGTTGTCGATGCCGTTGACCTCAGAGTTGAGTTTCGCGTCGGCAATCGCCTCGGGCACGTATTCGATGCCCACCACTTTTTTCACCTGCCGCGCCACGAAGTTGGCTATTGTGCCGGTTCCGGTGTATAGGTCGTAGACCAGGTCGTCGGGCTTGAGGCATGCCATGCGCCGCGCCACTTTGTAGAGCTCGTATGCCTGCAAGGAGTTGGTCTGATAGAATGATTTCGGGCCGATGCGGAACTGTAGTCCCTCCATTTCCTCGTTGATGTAGTCGCGTCCGCGATATGTGATGACTTCCTGGTCGGCGATGGTGTCGTTCACCTTCTGGTTTACGACGTAGAGCAGCGATGTAATCTCTGGGAACTCAGCTGCAATGGCGCCCATCATGTCGTCTATTTTCTCTTGTTCGGGGCGTGCGAACACCACAATCAGCATCACCTCGCCAGTGCTTGCGATGCGCACCATCAGCGTGCGCATAAGTCCTTGCTGCGCCTTGATGTCGTAGAACTCATATCCTTTTCCCAGCGCGTATTGGCGCACGAACAGGCGTATGCGGTTTGACAAATCGTCCTGAAGCCAGCATTTCTTGATGTCGAGCACTTTGTCGAACGCGCCCGGAATGTGGAATCCCAAAGCGTTGCGGTCGGCAATCTCGCGTCCGCTGCGCAGGTCTTCAAACGTGATCCAGCATTTGCATGAGAATGTGTATTCCAACTTGTTGCGGTAGCAGAAAGTTTCTTTTGACCCGAGCGTGGGGTTTACTTCCGGAATCTCCACCTTTGCGATGCGTGTCAGAGCGTCGACCACCTGGTCGCGCTTGTAGCGCAACTGGCTTTCGTAGGGGATGTGCTGCCACTTGCATCCGCCGCACACGCCGAAATGCTCGCAAGCCGGCGTCACGCGGTCGGGCGACGGCTTGACCATATCAACGATATGCGCCTCCGCATAGCTGCGCTTCTTCTTGTCCAAATTTATGTTGACCACATCGCCAGGTGCCCCGTATGGTATAAACACCACCATATCGTCGACGCGGGCAATGCTTTTGCCCTCGGCTGCCACTCCTGTTATCTCAACGTTCTCCACAACCGGGAGCTCTTTGCGTTTTCTTCCCATATATATAATGAAATTTTATGCAAAAGTACGTTTTTTTTGCCGTTCCATTTCAATGCTCTATAACATAAATAAAAAAACATGTGATTATTTTCTAATTTACGAGATTCTTTCTAAATTTGCAAAGACTGAATTGTCAATCACTTTAAATTATAATATTACTTAAACTTAATTTCATTAAATGAAACGGATTTACACTTTCGGTAATGGCCAGGCAGAAGGTCGTGCCGATATGAAGAACTTGCTTGGCGGCAAGGGTGCCAATCTCGCTGAGATGAACCTCATCGGCGTACCTGTTCCTCCGGGCTTTACAATCACAACTGAAGTTTGCACAGAATATAACACTCTCGGCCGTGAAGCCGTTGTGAAAATATTGGAAGAAGATGTCAAGAAATCTGTTGCCCACATTGAGAAGCTTACGGGCAACACGTTTGGCGACGCAGTGAACCCACTTCTCGTATCCGTTCGTTCGGGCGCGCGCGTTTCGATGCCAGGTATGATGGACACAGTGCTCAATCTCGGTATCAACGACACCGTAGTGGAGGCTCTCTCCAAGAAGTCGGGCAACCCACGCTTCGCATGGGACAGCTACCGCCGCTTCGTGCAGATGTATGGCGACGTTGTTCTTGGCATGAAGCCGAAGTCGAAACAAGACATCGATCCGTTTGAGGAAATCCTTGACAAAGTTAAGGAAGAGAAGGGCGTGAAGAACGACACCGAGCTTACCGTTGACGACCTCAAGGGCCTTGTTGTGAAGTTTAAAGCCGCTGTGAAGAAGTCGACAGGCAAGGACTTCCCAGAATCGGCTTGGGAGCAATTGTGGGGCGCTATCTATGCAGTGTTCGACAGCTGGATGAACGAGCGCGCAATCCTGTATCGCCGCATGAACCAGATTCCGGAAGAGTGGGGTACGGCAGTTAACGTACAGGCCATGGTTTACGGAAATATGGGCAACACGTCGGCTACAGGCGTGGCATTCACCCGCGACGCCGCTACCGGCGAGGACATCTTCAACGGTGAGTACCTTATCAACGCACAGGGCGAGGACGTGGTTGCCGGTGTGCGCACTCCGCAACAAATCACAACCGAAGGCTCACGCCGCTGGGCTGCTCTCCAGGGCATCTCGGAAGAAGAACGCGCAAGCAAATACCCTTCATTGGAAGAGTCGATGCCTGAATGTGCAAAAGAGCTTATCGAGACTCAGCAGAAACTTGAAGACTACTTCAAAGACATGCAGGACCTCGAGTTTACAATCCAGGACAACAAGCTGTGGCTGCTCCAGACTCGTAACGGAAAGCGTACAGGTGCCGCTATGGTTAAAATCGCGATGGACCTTCTCCGCGCAGGCGAAATCGACGAAAAGACAGTGCTCCGCCGTATGGAGCCACAGAAACTCGATGAATTGCTTCACCCAGTGTTTGACAAGGACGATTTGAAACGTGCACAGACTGTGGCTAAAGGTTTGCCAGCATCTCCGGGTGCCGCTACCGGTCAGATTGTATTCTTCGCCGATGATGCAGAGGCATGGTCGGAAATGAAGAAGAAAGTCATCATGGTGCGTATCGAGACATCTCCAGAAGACCTCCGCGGCATGTCGGTGGCACAGGGTATCCTTACAGCCCGTGGCGGTATGACATCGCACGCAGCCGTAGTTGCCCGCGGTATGGGTAAGTGCTGTGTGTCTGGCGCAGGCGAAATCAAGGTAGACTACAAAGAGAAAACCGTCATCATGGACGGCAAAACATACAAGGAAGGCGATTGGATTTCATTGAACGGCTCTACAGGCGACGTTTACGACGGTCAGGTGCCTACAGTCGATGCAGAGCTTTCAGGCGACTTCGCAGCAATCATGAACCTTGCTGAGAAATACACCAAGGTTGATGTCCGCACAAATGCCGACTCTCCACGCGATGCTCTCGTAGCCCGCAAATTCGGAGCCAAAGGTATCGGTCTTTGCCGCACAGAGCACATGTTCTTCGAGGGCGACCGTATCAAGGCAATGCGCGAGATGATTCTTGCCAACACGGAAGAAGGACGCCGTGCAGCTCTTGACAAACTGTTGCCTATCCAGCGTGCCGACTTCCAAGGAATCTTCGAGGCTATGGACGGTCTCGGCGTGACAATCCGTCTGCTCGACCCACCATTGCACGAGTTCGTGCCTCATCAGCTTGCCACTCAGAAAGAATTGGCAAACGAGATGGGTATCACCGTCGAAGAGGTGAAGAGCAAGTGCGACTCTCTTGAAGAGTTCAACCCGATGCTCGGTCACCGTGGATGCCGTCTTGGCAACACTTATCCAGAAATCACAGAGATGCAGGCCCGCGCCATCATCGAGGCAGCAATCGACTGCAAGGAAAAAGGCATCGACGTGCATCCGGAAATCATGGTGCCATTGGTAGGTGTAGTAAAAGAGCTTGAAATGCAGAGCGAAATCATCCGTCGCACAGCGGAAAAAGTGTTTGCGGAAAGAGGTACATCAGTGGCTTACAAGATTGGTACAATGATTGAGGTGCCTCGCGCCGCTCTCGTTGCCGACAAGATTGCCGAATATGCCGACTTCTTCTCGTTCGGAACAAACGACTTGACTCAGATGACATTCGGATACTCTCGCGACGACGCTCCTAAGTTCCTCAAATACTACAAGGAATTGGGTATCATCAAGACAGATCCATTCGAGGTGCTCGACCAGGAAGGTGTAGGACAGCTCGTAGAAATGGGTACAAAGAAAGGCCGTTCGACAAAGGCAGGTCTCAAGGTGGGTATCTGCGGCGAGCACGGCGGCGAGCCTTCTTCTGTCAAGTTCTGCGCTAAATTGGGCATGAACTACGTTTCTTGCTCTCCGTTCCGTGTGCCTATCGCACGCGTGGCTGCCGCTCAGGCTGCAGTTGAGGAATAATTCGTTCAACTTTAAATCATTCAATAATCTTTCGCTTACACTGGGCTTACACCCAAAAGCGAAGTGAATGATTTTCAGCACTATATTAGTGTGGCTCAAACCGCCGTTGAGGAATAATTCCAAAATGGCTTAATTAAAATAGTAGGCTGTAACTCATTGAAATACATGAGTTACAGCCTATGTTGTTCTTATACGGTTCGTACACTTGACAATGGAAATCGCGCCAAATGTGCGATGCTGTTGTTTGCAGAGTACATTGATGCAGCCACTTCCATGTCGGAGTCATGTGGTGGTGGTTCTACTCCTTCTTCTAGTTGGGGCAAGAAGGATGATGAAGATGACAGGAAGTTTGCCAACCGTTGCGCACAGATGGCTCATTCCATGTGCAAGCCTAAACCACGCAGCAGAAGTTTTCACCGATAAATCAATGAAATATGGCAATCAGAAAAAGCAAGATAAACATAGACACAGAAGAAAGATCCGACTTCGACAACATGATGAATGATATCGAAAACGAGGTTGAGGAACAGCAAGCCGAGGAGATTGCCGCCGGTGGCGGCAGATACAGGTTGAAGAAAGTCGGGGTAACGGCGAGCGAAAAAGTCTTTGAGCGAGGCGACCCAGTAGAAGATGTTGATGCGCTCGTAAGGTTTGAGTTTGATGGGCTTGCCGTATAGGACGTTTGCGAGTTCATCGAGCAGATCGTCCGACTGAGTTTGCAGATAACCTTGATAAAGGTTATTGACGATGATGTAAGTTTCAAAAGGTACTTCGGAGAAGTCCGCCGGGAGAGCATGGGCGCGGTTTATTTTCGAGATACGCACCGGGACGGTCAGCAGCGCACCGAGCCAGTCGAGATGCGGCAGCAGCTCGGCGAGTGTGAGCGGCGTAACCTCGAAAAGGATTTTGCCTTTCTTCAGGAGATATGAGCCGGAGGCTTGCTGACCGATAACCTTAGTGCCGCTCCATTGGAGCAGGCATAGGGTCTTGATTTCATCGGTGGCGAAGTCCGAGGCGATAAGACTGTAAGCATAACGGAGTTGCTTGTCTGATAACTCGTGCCAACCCTGCGGCACGACAAAGTTAATGGAGATTGTCTGCATGAGGTTTGAACTTTAACGTACTGCGAAAGTACGGTAAAGAGCGAACCGTGTAAAAGACACAAGCGACACCACGCTATTGCAGTATGGTGTCGCTCGTTATGACGATAAGGCTAAACCTTAATTATATTATAGCGTTGTCTTTATATGCTTCTTCAATATTGGCAGTATCAAAAAAATTTTCGATAACCGAATCTTTCCAACCGATAGCACATAAAGCAATAATACCATACATCCCAATGGTTCCTAAAACGCTTGTGAAACCTAATTTTTCATCAGTAGTAAACATCCAATAAAGAAGCAAAAGCCCAAGTAGTACATAAATAATTTTTCCAAAAGAGAAAAATATTTTCTTATTGCGCTCATTCTTGTCAAAACATTGTTTGCAAAATCTAACCTTATATGTTGTTTTTACATAAGTGGTGGTTGTAGAGTTGAAATTGTATTGTTTGCTCAGAACATCTTTTCCGGCAACTATTTTCATGGTTTTTGCTTCATTTATAGGGTGTACTTTACCACACCAAGGGCAGATAAATGAAGTCCCATCTATCTTTTTCTTAAGGCGCAAAATGCGTTGGTCATATCGCGCACTAATATTTTCAGCCTTATATGCTGATTCATTCCATCTGTTAATGTCCATTATTAACTATTTGAGTATGCAAAATTAATGAAAATCGGGCAGATACACAAGAACAAACTATTGGTGGCTCCCGAAGTGGGAGCCGCCGGAGGGGGGTCGAGTCGTTCAATACTCCGATTCGTGGATATTGATACTGCTGATGTATTCGAGGCAGTCGCCGAACTTTTCGAGGACGAGAAGATGAGCGTAGCTGCGGTTGAAAGTGAAGATGTTTGACCACAGACAAGTGGAATCATCGAGGAAATGAACGAAAGCGTAGAACTTTCTTATACCCTTGGGGCATTCCTTGGAGTAGTCCGTGAGATTGGCGAAGCTGCGCTGTTCGGGGCGTTTGTCGGGTTGTATCATAACGAATTGATTTAGAGTTATGTGTCGCACGTTAGATTTTACGTTGCAAAAAGTGCAAGCGTCAAGCGGTCAGAGGTGCAAGGGTGATTACCGTATTTTCAAGGAAAATCGGAGGAACACGGAGTGCAGACCTGCCCTTGCATAGACCGCGGCTTGCTAACTTCGCAAAGGAAAATCAAGTGCTGTGTGCCATAACTCCAATTTGGTATGACCGACATAGCCCCTTGCGGCTTCGCCTTACGGACTGTTGAAATGCCCTGTACCGCTAAAAGAAGTAGCCGGAAGCCTTTCGGTCATTCCTGTATACAGGAGGGGCAAACAGTTTCGCGGTTTCCGAATTATGCCATTCCTCGAAGTCGGCGACGTTCAGCCGGATATAATTCACAATATCCGCGAGTCTTCGCGAGTTGAACGACCCCGACCGCAGGTAGCCCACTATCTGCGCTTTTACCTGCTTGACAATCTCACTCCGCTTTTCAGTCAGATCTCCGCGCAGGTTTTCCGAGCGGAGCGCTGACACGAGTTCGGGCGATAGCCATTCTTCGGCGAGCGATGCTTCAAGGTCAATGACCTGTGAACGGAGTTCGAGATACTTTTGCCAACGGGAGCCGGTGGCTCTGCCGAGTGCATCTACAATGCCGAGGTCCGGGAAAAGTGTCGCTCCGAAGAAGTCTGACTGAGGCGATTTGAGCCACTGGCTTGCCCCGACAAGCTCCGGTAACAGAGCGGCGATGCAGTCGTCGCGATGAGAGAGCATCGAGCCGATGAGCCTGTCGATTCGAGGCTTTGATGCCGGGGCGATGTTGTTGGTGCTGACAATCCCGAAGCCGTTGGGCGTAAGCACGATGTCGAGCGAGGGAATTGCACGGAGCAGAGCTTCGGCAACAACAAGGCGGCAGCACAATATCCTGATATTGTTGGTGTCGGTATAGCCGCAGATAGTGTTGAACGTCGAAGTCGAAGTAAAGGTACTGATAACCCAGTCTTCGGCGAGGTCGAGAAATAGCGAGAGCTTTTCGGTCAAGGGTGTTTCACCCTTGACCGAGGCGATGATGTTGGGGATATGGGAGCGCAGTTGCGCGTCAGTTGTTATCAGCTTCATTGTCGGATTGGTTGTTTGAGTTTGGGAGTTTGACCTGCTTTGCGTCCTGATGTTCATCGAGTGTCGTAAGCTGAATGAATGGAACATCTACTGTTACATTCTTCCAAGCGTTGAACTTGATAAGTATTCGATGAACGGTGAAAAGCAGGTCGTGATACGGCTTTTGGAGAGCCTGAGCTATCGTGTATAGCTCGCGCTTGTCCGAGCCGGAGTTGTTGGATTGGGCTTTGCCGGGGACTGAGCCGACAAGATTACTATGCACTCGCATAGTGAAGCATATCATATTGATAGCTTCCTGAATGTCGGTCTCCCAGTCGCCTCCCTCCTTGGAGTCGTCAATCTTGTTGATGACAACATCGTGCTGCTCCTTGCCGTCCGGCGTAACATAGAACGTGGAGAACCAGGCTTTGCCGCTGTTCTCCGCGCCGGTCAGGAAGTCAAGGATAGTCTGCTTCTCGCGGACTATTCGCTCCTGCTGTTTACGGCGGTCGGTGATACCCTCGGCGCGGAATATTGACTCCCAATATTTCGCGCCGACCTCGATGTGGTACTTGATAGGTGCGGTATTGCGGAGCTTCGCTTCCTTGGCAATACCGATGAGCTGCTTGATGTTGTACCACTTGCCTTTGAAAAGCGCGGCGTAATAAGGTATGGGGTAATAAGTGGAGTCCACGGTGGGTATGCGCGAGACGATGGCGAACTTGCGGCATCGGTTTCCCTTGGCGAGTCTGTCTTGCAGATCGAGCCACGGCGCGTTGCTGTCGAGAAGGTCGATAACCTCGATGTCGCTGCGCGACGAGATAGCCTTTCGCCAGTTGGCGTAAAGGATTTTGGAAATACGACCGTGCTTGTCAGCCGGGGTAAAGCGGCAATAGCAGGCTTCCTTTCTCAGAAGCCGCACAACCTTTGTGCCGGCTTCATTGAGAATCAGCACTGACACGGCGAAGCCGAAGTGCTTGAAGTCCTGCGACACACCGAGAAAGTATGAAGCGAGGTCGTTGTCAAGCGTGAAGTCCTCGACTTCACGGCGAACAGCAGCGGAGGCTTCGGTGGCTGTGTATTGCAGCCCCGAACCGTAGCAGACCTCGGCGTTGAAACACTGGCAGGTTGCGAGTGTTTCGTCTTTCTCGATGAGTTCAAGGATATTGAACGGCATCTGATTGTCGCCGCCCCACGGCATATAAGAGAGAGTATCATCTACGATAGTCGGCACGATGTCAACGTCCTCCTTGAAAACCGAGGAGGAGTTGACAGTGAACGCGGCGCGAGCCTCGTAGCCGGGGATGTTTTCAACGGAGTTATAATTAAGAGAGTCCATAACTTGTGGTTGTTTGCCACAAAGTTATGGACTCAATATGTCGTGAGAAAAGACACGCTGCTATTTATTCATACCCATCAAACGCATCCATATAATACTCATCTGCTCTATTCCAACCGTCTTCCTCCCATTTACGAAGGTCTTCTTCTTCACCCTGTTTTAGTTTTTCATAATATTTAGCAGATTTGAAATTATAGCCTTGTGGTTTAAAGTCCTTAGCGTGCATAAAAAAGAATATATTACCATATTTTTCCATAACAACAGATATAACAGGGTCTTCAGGTGTATTCTCGCCATAAACTAACCCCCAATCTAAATGAAATTTAGGACCAAAAACAGGACTAACATATTCAATATTTTCAAAATATAGAAATCCTCCTGCATGTTTTTGTATTGAAACAGACTTAATGTGAAAGAATTCTTTAAACTCTTCTATAGAAAATGTTCTGATATAGTTAAGATTATCAAAATAGACCACCTTAATGCATTTTTCATCCCAATCTTTAAATGTATCTTTGATAAACATATTTTTTTATTTTTTTGCAAAGTTACGCATTTTTTGCGAGACTTTGGCTATCAGGCGACTACAAAAATACCTCGCAGTCGTTGACGCGGAAGATGCAGCAGTCGCGGACGCGGCGGCACTCGCCGGAGGCAAGCAATTTTACGTTGCGTCAGCCGCCATAAAAATTGTAGCGGAGCGAGATACAATTTTGTAGGTGGATGATAGAGCCGTCGGATTTCCAGACGGAAATATCGACAGGGTCGCCGGAGTTGAGCATAGTGCGAGCGGTAGATATGTGTATCGAGCGAGCTGCCCTTAACTAAAAACGGACTATGTGATGATTATTTAGTACCGCAACATTGTCGCACATAGAACAAATACATTATGTATATACACGAAGAGATAATTGGATAAACTTCCGTTGGGATGCTTCTGATGTATCAAACCTTTAGGAAACAGAATGTCGACAATAAAAAATTTTATTGTCGACATTCTGTTTTGAGCTATTGGGTAGAGGCTATTTAAGCTTGTCGATGATCTGCAGAATGGTCAATTCTTCTTGCTCGCCAGTTTCCATACATTTCAGTGTGACGGTGCTTTTTTCCAATTCTGTCTCGCCGATGATTGCCACGTAAGGGATGTGGTTGTCGTTGGCATATCCCATCTGTTTTTTCATCTTGGCAGTTTCTGGATACAACTCGCAAGAGATGCCGGCGGCACGCAGTGATTTGATATGTTTGAGCGAAGCCGCTGCCTCTTTGTCTCCGAAGTTTACGAAGAACACTGTTGTCCCAGCCTGTGTGCCTGTTGGGTATAGGTCGAGCTGGTTGAGCACGTCGTAGATGCGGTCGGCTCCGAAAGAAATGCCCACGCCCGACACGCCTGGAAGTCCGAACACACCGGTAAGGTTGTCGTAGCGTCCGCCGCCGGTGATGCTGCCGATTTGCACGTCATTGGCTTTCACTTCGATGATTGTGCCGGTGTAGTAATTCAAACCGCGTGCCAGCGACACGTCAAGTTCCAAAGTGGCGTTGATGCCTATTTCATCAGTTTGACCGATTACGAAACGCAGTTCCTCAATACCCTTTTTGCCGATTTCTGAAGTGGCAAGCAGCTGCTCCAGACTCTCAAGTTTCTCGTTGTTTGAACCTGAAAGCGTAAGCAATGGCTGCAACTGGTCGACAGCGGCCTGGCTGATGCCTTTCTCAATAAGCTCGGCATTGACATTGTCGATGCCGATTTTGTCGATTTTGTCGATAGCCACAGTGATGTCGACAATCTTGTCTGGCTCGCCGATGACTTCGGCAATGCCCGACAGCACTTTGCGGTTGTTGAGCTTTATGGTGATGTTTATGCCGAAGCGTTGGAATACGTCGTCGATAATCTGCAGCAAGTCAATTTCGTTGAGCAGAGAGTCGGTGCCGATAACGTCGGCGTCACATTGGTAGAATTCGCGATAGCGTCCTTTTTGAGGGCGGTCGGCGCGCCATACTGGCTGAATCTGGAATCGCTTGAACGGGAATTGCAGTTCGCCGCGGTGTTGAACCACGAAGCGGGCAAATGGCACCGTAAGGTCGTAGCGCAACCCCTTTTCGCAGAGTGCGGATGTCAATCGCGGACAGTTGCGGTCAAGCAGTTGTTCGTCCGATGCGTTCTTGAGGAAGTCTCCGGAGTTGAGTATTTTGAAAAGCAGTTTATCGCCTTCTTCTCCGTATTTGCCCATTAAGGTGGAGAGATTCTCCATCGCCGGGGTTTCAATCTGTCGGAATCCGTGAAGTGCGAAAACTTGTTTGATTGTGTCGAATATGTAATTACGCTTTGCCATCTCCGCAGGGGAGAAGTCGCGCGTTCCTTTTGGTATGGATGGTTTCTGTGCCATTTTTATATAATCTTTAAAACGTTGCACAAAAGTAGTGCAAATAATTTGTTTTTCATATCAATTTGGACTAATTTGTCGCTTGCCGGCTATGCCGTAGGCGCATATTAGTCGCGACGCCCAAGAAAAATGAAAATGTAGTAGATAAGCGTGGCAAGACTTGCGAGAGCTGCGACAACGTAGGTGTAGGCGGCTGATTTCAGCGCGTCTTTTGCCTGCGCTGTGGTTTGCCCGTATGTGATACCCGCGTTGCTTAACCATGCCATAGCCCGCTGGCTGGCATTGATTTCAACAGGGAGTGTCACGAAGGAGAACAGTGTGGTGAGTGCATACAAGCCGATGCCGAACAGCAGAAGCCCGGGGAAGATGTTGAGAAGCACAATTCCTGCAAGCAGTATCCACGGCATTACGTTTGATGCAAAACTAACCGCAGGCACGAGGTTGGACCGCAGTTGAAGAAAAGAATATTTTGTGGCATGCTGCACGGCGTGGCCGCATTCGTGGGCGGCAACGGCCGCCGCTGCCACGCTGCTGCCGTAGTACACATTGCGGCTAAGATTGACGGTCAATGTGGCTGGGTTGTAATGATCGGTCAGTTGTCCTTCTATTTGTGTTACTTTCACGTTGTTGATGCCATTGTCGCGCAGCATTTTTTCTGCCACTTGAGCGCCAGTCATTCCGTTGCTTAAAGGCGTTTTCGAATAGGTGCTGAATTTGCTTTTAAGAGAAGCCTGCACGGCATAACTTGCCACTGCGATTGCGATGAATAGTATAAAATACATAATCGTTTAAGTTTATAGGTAAGTATATATAAACGATTTGGCAAAATTTGTGCCAAAAGAAAAACGGCGGAGGTGGATTGACACCTTCGCCGTTAAATGCAATGCTGTGTGTTGACTATTTGTCAGTTTTGAGCCATTTGTCAAACCAGCCGAAGAATTCGCGTTGCCACAAAAGAGCGTTCTGAGGCTTGAGAATCCAGTGGTTCTCGTTTGGATAAACAAGCATGCGCGTAGGAATGCCTCGAAGTTTAGCAGCGTTGAATGCCATCATTCCTTGCGAGGCAAGAATGCGATAGTCCTTTTCTCCCACAGAAATCATGATTGGAGCGGTCCATTTGTCAACGGCCTTGTGCGGTGAGTTGGCATACGTGCGCTGTGCGACGGCGTTGTTTTTGTCCCAGAATGCTCCTCCAAGATCCCAATTTGCAAACCACATCTCTTCAGTTTCAAGATATTGTGACTCAGCGTTGAAAATACCGGCATGGGCAAAGAGCGCGGCGAAACGGTTGTCGTGATGTCCGGCAAGCCAATAAACGGAGAATCCGCCATAACTTGCGCCTGTGGCGCCGATATGGTCGGCGTCAACATATGGACGTTGTTTTACATAGTCGACAGCCGAAAGGTAGTCCTTCATGTTCTGACCACCATAGTCACCTGAAATCTGTGCGTTCCATTCTGTGCCGAATCCTGGAAGTCCACGACGGTTTGGCGCAATGACGATATAGCCTTGCGATGCCATCAGACGGAAGTTCCAACGGTAGCTCCAGAATTGGCTCACTGCCTGTTGCGGACCACCTTGACAGTAAAGGAGGGCTGGGTATTTCTTGTTGGGGTCAAAGTTCGGAGGGAGCACTACCCATGTGAGCATCTCTTTGCCGTCGGTTGTAGGCACCATCACTTTCTCCACGGTTACAGGAGAGAGTTGGTTGAGGAGGTCTGTGTTGACGTTTGTCAATTGCTTGTCGCTTTTCTTGTCGACAATGAAGATTTCGTTAGGATACTCCAATGAGTGGCGCAGGGCAACCACTCTTTTCTCATCTACAGGAGCAAGAGTTGCATAGTCGCACATCTGGTCGGCGATAGTTTCAACCTTCTTGGTCTTGACGTCGATTGAGAAAATCGGTGACGGTCCGTGGTATGGGGCGATGAAATAGATTGCCTTGCCGTTTGGATTCCACGCTATCGAAAGGGCTGTGTAGTCCCAGTTTTCTGTGAGGTCGGTTTTTACGCCCGTCTTGATGTCGAGAACAAATATGCGGTTCTTGTCTGACTCATATCCGTCGTGTTCCATTGACAACCATGCGAGTTTGTCGCCTTTGGGAGAGAATGTAGGGTTTGTGTCGTAGCCCATCATTCCCTCGGTGAGGTTCTTGGTCTCTTTAGTCTCGAGATTGTACAGATAAATGTCGGAATTTGTGGAGAGACTGTATTCCATGCCAGTCTTCTTGCGAGAAGAGTAGGCGATCGTTTTTGAATCAGGAGACCAGGAGAATGATTCAGTGCCACCGAACGGAAGCATCGGGCATTCATAAGGCTCGCCCTCCATGATGTCTACAATGTCGGAGATTCCGTTTTCCGACACGTTGCCAATAAATGGGTGCGGAATTTCGGTAACCCAGTGGTCCCAGTGTTTATACATCAGGTCGTCTACAATTTTCACATCGGCTTTGTCAAGGTCAGGATACACGTCGGTCGACGCTTTACCATATTTGATGTTGCGGATGAGCAGAATCTTTGTCTCGTCGGGGGAGAACAAGAAACCGTCGATGCCTTTTTCAACATTGGAAATTTGTTTGCGGTTTTCTCCGTTTGGATCCATGGTGAAAAGCTGCATTCCGTCGTCGGTGGATGAGAGGAATGCAATCTTTGTGCCGTTTTTGATCCAAACAGCGCCAACCTCGCTTTCGGCGGTGTTGGTGATTTTTTGAGGATTGCTTCCGTCAATGTTCATTGTCCACAATTCCTTGTTGCCCTTGTCGGCCTTAAGGCTGATGAACTCGACGTTGTAGAGAATCTTTTTCTTGTCAGGGGAAACTTGAGGGTCGGTTACGCGGCCGAATGCCTCCATGAGCTCTGGAGTCATCTTTCCGTCGACAACTTTGAAATCCGGACGCGAGATTATTTCCGCGCCTGTCGCTTCGTTTGCAACCGTCGATGCGACGGCTAAGATGGAAGCTGCCATGATTGTCTTGTTAAAGTTCATTTAAAAATTCTTTTTATGTTTGTTGTTCTGAAATTTGCTTTCGTATTGACGTTGTGAACCGAAAAGCTCGGCGATGAGATCTTTTCTTCCCAGGCGAATCAGCGACCGGCGGATGTCGGCGGCAAACTCTTTTTTATACCAGAAGAAGTATTGACGCTGAGCTTCTTTTTCTTTTGGCGTTTTGGCTGTAAACACGGGCTGCAGCGTGTATGGGTGGTAGCCTGTGTAGTAGATTTCAGACGCCAAAGTCATGGGTGTTGGAGTGAAGTCCTGCACCTGTTCAAGGTGAAAGTTCAGTTTCTTGGTGATGGCGGCAAGCTCAGCCATGTCTGTCTCCCTGCATGCCGGATGCGAGGAAATGAAGTAAGGAATCAGTTGCTGCCGTAGCCCGTATTTTACATTGAGCTCATCAAAAAGTTTGTTGAACTTCCGGAACAAACTGAATGACGGTTTGCGCATGCAGTTCAGCACGGTGTCGGATGTGTGTTCCGGCGCTACTTTCAGCCGTCCGGAAACGTGCTTTACAATCAGTTCCTCCAGATATCTTCGGTTTGATTGGTTTACTTTGGCATTGCGGTTTTCTGCAAATGCAAGGTCGTAGCGCACACCGCTGCCGATGAACGATTTCTTGATTCCTGGCAGACTGTCGACGGCATGGTATACCTCAAGCAGACGTTGGTGGTCGTTGTTGAGATTTTTGCAAGGGGCAGGGTGCAGGCACGACGGGCGTTGGCATTTCTTGCAAATGTCAAGGTCGTGGCCGTGCATGTCGTACATGTTTGCCGATGGCCCGCCAAGGTCGGAGATGTAACCTTTGAAGTCCGACATCTGTGCAACCACTTTAGCCTCGTCGACAATTGATTTCTGACTTCGGGATGAGATGAATTTGCCTTGATGTGCAGAAATGGTGCAGAATGCACAACCACCGAAGCATCCGCGGTGCATGTTGATGGAATGCCGGATCATCTCATAGGCGGGAATCCTTTTCCCGTTGTAGCGGGGATGTGGCATTCTGGTGTAGGGCAGGTCGAACGACTTGTCCATTTCCGCTTGTGTCATTGGCGGATACATGGGGTTGACCTTTACCGCCACATTGCCTGTGGCTTGCCAAATGGTGTTGCCGTTCCAACGGTTGGACTCTATTTCGATATGCTTGAAGTTTTCGGCCTGATGTTTTTTGCTCTTCAGACATTGCTCGAAAGAATGCAGCACAACGTCTGTCTCGGATTGTTTCGGAATGTCGCTGTTTTTCTTCAAAACGACAGTTTGGCGAATGTCGTCAATGTCGTGGATGTCGCTTCCGTTCTCCAATCGTTTGCATAGTTCGACAATGGGACGTTCGCCCATGCCGTATATGAGCATGTCGGCTCCGCATTCCGTAAGAATTGAAGGACGCAGCCGGTCTGCCCAATAATCGTAGTGCGACACGCGGCGTAGCGAAGCCTCAATGCCTCCTACAACAACAGGGGTGTCGGGAAACAGACGTTTCAGAATCTGAGTGTAGACGATTGTCGGATAGTCGGGGCGTGCGCCATGGCGTCCGTTGGGGGTATAGGCGTCGTCGCTGCGTCGTCTGCGCGCAGCTGTATAGTGGTTCACCATGGAGTCCATTGCGCCGGCGGAAACACCGAAAAACAGTCGTGGGGCTCCAAGTTTTTTAAAGTCGCGCAGATCGTCTTGCCAGTTCGGTTGAGGCACGATTGCCACATTGTAGCCTTCGTGCTCGAGGATGCGTCCCAAGACAGCGCAGCCCATTGACGGATGGTCGATATATGCGTCACCGGAGAATAGAATCACGTCGATGTGGTCCCATCCCAGCCGTTCAATTTCCTTTTTGGTTGTAGGCAGCCAAAGGGGTTTGTTTTGTTTATGTGGTGATTGTCCTGTCATTTCATCTCATTTAGTTTGTCCTCCAGTCGAATCATTTCATCCCGCAATTGAGCGGCGGTGATGAAGTCCATATTCTTTGCGGCGGCAACCATGTCGGCTTTCGTTTTCTCGATTGCTTTTTCGAGATTGTCTTTCGACATGTATGCAACGACAGGGTCGGCGGCGATATGATGTAAGGAGTCAATGTCGTAAATGCTTGATGTCGCCTTTTTAGGAGTAGACTTCTTTTGCTTGTTTTCCGACTCCTCCTTTTTGTCGACTCCGACAACGCGGATGCGCTCTTTGACAATTGCCTGAGGGGTGATTCCATGCTCTTCGTTGTATTGAAGCTGTATTGCCCTGCGGCGTTCCGTCTCGTCGATTGTCAGCTGCATGGATTCTGTAATCTTGTCGGCATACATTATAACTGTACCGTTAAGGTTTCGTGCGGCGCGTCCTACGGTCTGTGTCAGCGAACGGTGTGAGCGAAGGAAGCCTTCTTTGTCGGCGTCGATTATTGCAACCAGCGACACTTCCGGAAGGTCCAGTCCCTCACGGAGCAGGTTTACGCCTATGAGCACATCAATTTCTCCAGCTCGCAAATTGTCGAGAATCTGAATGCGGTCCATAGTGTCAACGTCTGAATGGATATATGCGCAGTTGATGTCGAGTTTGGTGAGGTAGCTGGACAGCTCTTCCGCCATGCGTTTTGTCAGAGTTGTCACCAGCACGCGCTCATTGCGCTCAATGCGCAGATGAATCTCCTCGAGAAGGTCGTCAATCTGACCCTTTGACGGACGAACAAGAATTTTTGGGTCGAGCAATCCGGTCGGGCGGATTAATTGTTCTACAATCACGCCCTCAGATTTGTTCAATTCATATTCTGCCGGAGTGGCGCTGACATATATAGTCTGATGCGTGGCTTCCTCGAATTCCTCGAATTTCAGCGGACGGTTGTCGATTGCCGCAGGCAGCCTGAAGCCGTATTCGACAAGGTTCATTTTTCTTGAAATGTCGCCTCCGTACATGGCGCGAATCTGTGGAATCGTGACGTGGCTTTCGTCGATTATTGTCAAGAAATCTTTTGGGAAATAGTCAAGCAGGCAGAATGGACGTACGCCTGGCAGACGCCCGTCGAAATATCTGGAATAGTTTTCTATGCCGGAGCAATAGCCCACTTCCCGCATCATCTCCAAGTCGTAGGTCACACGTTCGTAAAGCCGTTTGGCCTCGACCTCACGGCCTTCGTTGCGGAACATGTCGACTTGTTTACCCAAATCCAACTCGATTTGGTGTATGGCTGATGCTGTGCGTTCTTTTGTGGAAACAAAGATGTTTGCCGGGAAAATCTTATAACCTTCAAGCTGTAGTTCCGTTTCCATCGTTTCCGGATTGAGCGATGATATGGATTCGATTTCATCGCCCCAGAAGATGATGCGTATTATGATTTCCTCATATGCCAGATACAGGTCGACTGTGTCTCCTTTAACACGAAACTGCCCGCGACCCAGCTCCATCTCTGTCCGGGAGTAGAGCGAGTCGACAAGGTTGCGTAGAAAGACGTTGCGGGCTATTTTTTGTCCCACTTTTATTTCTACTACGTTCTTGTCGAAGTCCTCCGGATTGCCAATGCCGTACAGACACGACACGGATGAAACGATAACCACATCGCGTCTGCCCGACAATAGAGCTGTTGTTGCGGCAAGACGCAAACGGTCTATCTCGTCGTTTATCATCAAGTCCTTCTCGATATATTTGTCGGACGATGGAATGTATGCCTCGGGTTGGTAGTAGTCGTAGTAGGAAACGAAATAATGGACAGCGTTTTTGGGGAAAAACGATTTGAATTCAGCATACAACTGGGCGGCAAGCGTTTTGTTGTGCGACAAAATCAAAGTCGGACGATTGACTCGTTCGATTACGTTTGCCATCGTGAAGGTCTTGCCGGAACCAGTGACGCCCAGAAGGGTTTGGTAGTCGGCTCCGTTCTTAAGCCCGTTGCACAATTCCTCAATGGCCTGCGGTTGGTCGCCTGTCGGTTTGTATGCAGATTCAATTTTGAAGTCCATTGTTGCGTTTTATTGTTGAATGCGTTTGAGGAGTAAAACCTCTTTTTTGTTTCTGTCAAGGAGACGTATTGTCTTCCCTCCGTTTTCACGCTTTATGATTTCCGTCTCTTCCAATGCAACCATAAAGTCGCGTTCAACAGCCATCTTGCTGTCTTCACACTTCATTCTGGAGACAATGATGTTTTGGAACTGTATGAACCAGTCTTTGTTGCGGTCCAATCCGATGTCGCCGTTGAAAATGTTGCAACCGGTTTTGCCATGAATCTTCAATTCTGGAACATCGACAACAATTTCAAGATTGCTGTCTTCGATTTCATTGCCGTTGATTTTGTCTATTCTCCACATTCCTGTCATGACGTCGGCATTGTGGCGTTTGGCATGGACAACAATATTTCCGCGCTTGTCGAGAAGGTCGAGATAATAAATGTCGTTCTTCTTTTTAGTTATAGTGTATGAGCAGGCATCGCCCAATCCGGTTTTTATATCGTCCTCTTCGCGGATATATGCACTTGGTAGATGAGTCATTTCTATCTCGGACACCGAGATGTGGCCTCTCTCCGGAATCTCGAAGCACGCATTGACAACATTTCCTCCCACATCACCATAGATTTTGCCGTCGGAGGCGTTTATGTCAATGTAGGGCGCGGAGTCGCGCAGATTCATATCTCTTCCGTTGGCGGAGAGAATTATCCATTCGCCATAGATGCGGCTGCCGGAAACTTGAGTGTTGGCAGATGTGCTGTAGGCAACCCTATTGGATTGTCTGACTCCGGATTCTGGAGTCTCGCAGAATGCCTCCGCCCCAAAAAGCATAGATGAGGAAAGGAGGATGGCGGATAAGCTGTATTTGATATTCATAAATTTATTCATCAATCCAATGTTTTCTGATGGGATATTTAACAGGGCGTATAAGCAAACGCAATGATGTGGTGTAGAACAGATATGCCCAAACCCAATTTATCAATACGTTGACCTTGTTTCTCATGCCGAGTATCGATATGAGATGGATGAACATCCATGTCGCCCATGCAGGACGTCCGTAGAGATATGCAAACTTCAAATCGCACACTGCGCGATTTCGTCCAATTGTAGCCATAGAGCCTTTGTCGACATATTTAAACGCCGTGTCGGCTCCGGTGTTGAGCTGCTTGGCAAGATGTTTTGCTTGTTGTATTGCAACCTGTGCCACTTGCGGGTATCCGTTGGGATGCGACTCGTCTTCCAGATAGGCGATGTCGCCAAGGGCATAGATGTTGTCGTATCCATTTATTTTGCAGTTTGAGCCAACAATGTAGCGGTTTCCGCGGGTGATTGAATCATCGCTGATTCCATTGATTTTATTGCCTGTGATACCTGCTGTCCAAATCAGCGTCTCGCAATAGATTTCCTCGCCGGTCGACAGGTGAAGTACATTGTTTTCATACGACTTCATCATACAGTTTAGCCTGGTCTCAATCATGAGATGCCCCAAGTAGACTTTTGCATCGTGTGACGCTCTTTCGCTCATTGTGCGGAGAAAGCGGTCAGTGCCCTCAATCAGAATCACTCTGACATCGTCAATGTCGATTTCTGGATACTCTTTGTTTAGGATATATCGTTTCATCTCGCCGAGCGCGCCGGCAACCTCAACGCCAGAAGGTCCGCCGCCCACAACGACAAAACTTAACAGTTGGCGTCTGCGTTCGCGGTCGGTGGTGATGCAAGCGCGTTCAAGTCGGTCGAGAATTTCGTTGCGCAGGCGTATAGCCTCAGCGGTGGATTTGAGTGTGTGCACTTTCTCCTTCAGTTCCGGCTGGTTGAAGAAGTTGTTGGTCGTTCCGGAAGCGACTACCAATTGGTCATATTTGATTGTCTCAAATTGCGTGCGGACGGTTGAGTTCTTGCTGTCGATTTCCAAAACCTCGCCGAAGTGGTAATTGGTATTTTTGAGACGTCTCATTTCCCTACGGAACGGGAAGGATATGCTGCTCGGCTCAAGTCCGGAAGATGCTATTTGATAGAAAAGCGGTGGAAAACTATGAAAATTGTTTTTGTCCAAAATGGTGACTCTGAATTTATTCTTGTCAAGTTCCTTTGCCAAATTGAGCCCGGCAAAACCGCCTCCGATTATCACAATGTGTTGTAGTTTCTCCATATAAGGGTCTATAAATTGTCGAATGAAATAATAAAAAACACAAACAGCCTGCTATCTTCTCTTGCAAAGATACGCATTTATTGGCGATTTTGGATTACATTTGCAGTCAATCTGGATATTATTATGAACAATTATAGGTATATACGAAGTTTTTTATTGATTTTAATATTGTCGGTGACCTCTTTGACTGGCGTTTGCCAATTGAACACGGAGCGGTTGCTGACAATTGGTAGAAATGCGCTTTATTTTGAGGACTATCTTCTTTCAATACAATACTTCAACCAAGTGATAAAGGTTAAACCTTATCTTGCCGATCCGTATTTTTTTAGAGGACTTGCCAAATTCTATCTTGAAGACTATAGTGGTGCGGAGGCGGATTGCACGATGGCTATCGACCGCAATCCGTTTGTTGTGGACGCCTATGAGGTCAGGGCTTTGTCGAGGTTGCAGACGGGAAAATATCTCGATGCGGTGAAGGATTATGATAAAGGGTTGGAGTTCTTGCCTGAGAATAAGGTGTTTATGCTTAATAAGGCAATAGCGTTGCAGAACGCCGGGGAGTTTGGCGACTCGCATGCGGCATATGACGAGTTGTTGCAGAAGTTTCCGAAATACGACAAAGGCTATCTCGGACGTGCGCAGTTGTGTCTGGCCGAAAAAGATTCGTTGGCGGCACTGCCCGACCTTGACAAATGTTTGGAGCTGAATGCCAACACGATTGAAGCATACCTTATGAGGGCGGATATACATTATGGAAAAAGTAAGGATTGCGAAGCTGCGGTGAAAGATTTGGATGCGGCGGTCAAACTTTCGCCGAAGGAGGCGGGGCTGTTTATAAACAGGGCGTATCTTAAATATAATTTGGAGGATTATTTCGGGGCGATGGCTGATTTCGACTATGCGATAGGATTGGATCCTGAAAATGTGACGGCAAGGTTCAACCGAGGTCTTCTGAGGATGGAGGTGCAAGATGTGAATAGGGCTATAGAAGATTTCACGGCCGTTATCAGTATGGAACCCGACAATGACAAGGCGGTCTACAACAGGGCGGTGCTTTATCAGCAGCTGCGCCAATATAGAAAAGCCATCGCTGACTACGATAAGGTGATAGGAAAGTATCCGTATCTGTCGGCGCTGTATTTTGCAAGGGGCGAATGCAAGCGCATGATGGGCGATATGAAAGGCGGTGAGCGTGATTACAACAAATCGCGGGAGATGCAGCGCCGGCATGAGGAGCGCCGGCATATTGTGGCGGACACCGACGATAAGCGGAAAGACGACTATGCGGAGGAAAATCCAGAAGATGTCATGAAGCGGCTCACTTCGCTTGAGACTGTTGATGAGAAGCATGATGTGAAACCTGAATACGACAATAAATACCGAGGCAAGATACAGAATTACGACATACCTGTGAGGGTGGAGGATTCGTATGTGCTGAGTTATTATGACAGAACTACGGAGCTTAGGACGGATGCCTTCTATCAGAAAGAGTTGGACGAGCTTAACTCCAGCCTGTATCTAAGAGACCGGCTGTTTATGACAAATTCCGAACATAAATTAATTGAGCAGGAGATTGAAAAACAGTTTGAACTGATACGCCACTATACGGCGTTGCTCAACAACGGCGACAAGCGCGCTGTGGACTATTTCGGCAGAGCGATAAGCTATATGATGGTGAAGAATTATGATTCCGCGATACAGGATTTGTCGGAGGCGGTTAAATTGAGTCCGCGTTTCGCATTGGCATATTTTGTCAAAGCGTGTGCCCGCGAGGCGCAAGAGCGGAGCAGAAGGGTGTCGTCGGAAAAAAGCAATAGGGATGACATAATGGCTGAAAATGCAAGATATGCAGAGATCGTGGCAGACTACGACAAGGCGGTTGAGCTGTCGCCGCGCCTGATATATGCATACTTCAACAAGGGCAATCTGTTTTATATGCGTGACGACTACACTTCGGCGATAAGTTGCTATACAAAGGCGATTGAGATAAAGCAGGATTTCGGAGAGGCTTATTACAATCGGGGAATAGCTTTTTTCCGTATGGGCAATTTCGACAAGGGTATGGCTGACTTGAGTCGCGCGGGAGAACTCGGAATAATGTCGTCGTATAATTTGATTAAACGGATGAGGCGTAACTCAAAATGATAAGGCGGGGCTTAAAAAAAAGACCAAATATATTTGCCATACTGATAAAATGAGTAATTTTGCAGCCGAATCATGCGTTAGTTGTATTTATGCAATGATTAAAAAACAGAAAAATTATGAATATTAAATTTCCAGATGGAAGCAGCAAGCAATTCGAGGCTGGCGTAACGCCGCTTCAGATTGCGGAAGGAATCAGTCAGCGACTCGCAAAAGACGTGCTCGCTGCAACGGTCAATGGTGAAGAATGGGATTTGACACGTCCAATTGTAAACGACGCGGAAATCAAACTTTTCAAGTGGGATGACCCAGAGGGAAAACATGCGTTTTGGCATACATCGGCACACTTGCTTGCCGAGGCTCTGCAGGAGTTGTATCCAGGCGTTAAATTCGGTATCGGTCCGGCGATTGAGAACGGATTCTATTATGATATAGATCCAGGAGAAAACACAATCACAAGCGCCGACTTTGCCAAAATTGAAAAGAAAATGCAGGAGCTTGCTTCAAGAAAAGAAGCGGTGGTGCGTAAAGATATCTCAAAGGCCGACGCGTTGAAAATGTTCGGCGACAGAGGCGAAACATACAAATGCGAGCTTATCAGCGAGCTTGAAGACGGCTCGATTACTACTTATACGCAGGGTGCGTTTACGGATTTGTGCCGTGGCCCGCATATCCCGAACACGGGTGCTATAAAGGCTGTAAAGGTGCTTTCTTTGGCTGGCGCATATTGGCGAGGCGATGAGAAGCGCAACCAGTTGGTTCGTGTGTATGGCATTTCTTTCCCGAAAAAATCTATGCTTGACGAGTATCTTGTGATGCTTGAAGAAGCGAAGAAACGCGACCACCGTAAAATCGGCAAGGATATGGAGCTGTTCATGTTCTCGGAAAAGGTGGGCAAAGGTTTGCCAATGTGGCTACCGAAAGGAACAGACCTCCGTTTGCGTCTGCAGGACTTCTTGCGCAAGATACAGCGTGGCTATGACTACAAAGAAGTCATCACTCCGCCGATTGGAAACAAGATGCTTTATGTGACCTCCGGACACTATGCAAAATATGGCAAAGACTCATTCCAACCCATCCACACTCCAGAGGAAGGCGAGGAATATTTCTTGAAGCCTATGAACTGCCCTCACCACTGTGAGGTTTACAAGAATTCGCCGCACTCATATCGCGAGCTTCCGTTGAGAATCGCAGAGTTCGGTACGGTTTGCCGTTATGAGCAGAGTGGCGAGCTCCACGGCTTGACTCGCGTGAGAAGTTTCACGCAGGACGATGCCCATATTTTCTGCCGCCCAGACCAGGTGAAGGATGAGTTCCTCAGAGTGATGGATATCATCTCTATCGTGTTCAAGGCTATGAAGTTTGAAAGCTTCGAGGCTCAGATTTCATTGCGCGATAAGGTGAATCGTGAGAAGTATATCGGATCGGAAGACAACTGGGAAAAAGCCGAACAGGCTATTATCGAGGCTTGCCATGAAAAAGGCTTGCCTGCGAGAATTGAATATGGCGAAGCGGCGTTCTATGGCCCTAAGCTCGACTTTATGGTAAAGGATGCGATTGGCCGCAGATGGCAGCTTGGCACGATTCAGGTGGATTACAATTTGCCAGAGCGTTTTGAGCTGGAATACACTGGCTCTGACAATCAGAAACACCGTCCGGTGATGATTCACCGTGCGCCATTTGGCTCGATGGAGCGTTTCGTGGCTGTTTTGCTTGAGCACACAGCTGGCAACTTGCCGTTGTGGCTGGCTCCGGAGCAGGCGGTAATCCTCCCGATTAGCGAGAAATTCAACGACTATGCCGACAAAGTCCGTTTGGAATTGGCAAAGAGCGATATCCGCGCCACTGTCGACAATCGAAACGAGAAGATTGGAAAGAAAATTCGCGACAATGAGTTGAAACATATCCCGTATATGCTGGTTGTTGGCGAAAAAGAAGTTAATAATGGTGAAATTTCTGTAAGAAAACAGGGCGAGGGCGATAAAGGTTCGGTAAAAATCTCTACCTTTGCCGAGAATTTTCTCCATGAAATGGAAGAACTTACAAAATATTAATACAACTGAATGGCAAAAACACCAATAGGAGGGGCACCGAAATTTGCTCCACAACGCAGGAACGACCCGAAGAATTCCAAGAAAGAGGGATATCCAATCAATGGACAAATCCGCGCAAAGGAAGTTCGTTTGGTCGGTGACAACGTAGAGCAAGGAGTGTATACACTACATCAGGCATTGCAGATTGCGGAGAATCAGGGACTGGATCTTATTGAGATTTCTCCGAATGCAGAGCCGCCAGTGTGCAGGGTGCTTGACTATCAGAAATTTTTGTATCAGCAAAAGAAACGGTTGAAGGAGCAGAAGTCGAAATCAACTAAGGTAGTCGTTAAGGAAATCAGATTCGGACCACAAACCGATGCCCACGATTACAATTTCAAGTTGAAGCATGCGATGGGCTTCTTGCAGGAAGGCGCAAAAGTGAAGGCGTATGTGTTCTTCCGTGGCCGCTCGATTTTGTTCAAGGAACAAGGAGAGGTGTTGTTGCTTCGCTTTGCCAATGATTTGGAAGAGTATGGCAAGGTAGAGCAGATGCCTGTATTGGAAGGAAAGCGTATGATAATAATGCTGACTCCCAAGAAAAAATAAGGCTTTAAGCAATAAATAAAATAGTAATTTAAAAAGAAAAAAAGATGCCAAAGGTTAAGACTAATTCCGGTGCCAAAAAGAGGTTTGCCCTTACCGGATCAGGAAAAATTAAAAGAAAACATGCTTATAAAAGTCACATTCTTACGAAGAAGACTAAAAAGCAGAAGAGAAACCTCGGTCACTTTGCTACATTGACTGCAGCCGATACTCGCAACGTTCGCGATTTGCTTGCAATCAGATAGTGGGTAAAGTTTCGTACTTTTAATTACAACATTTTATATTTTTATTAACCGAATGTTTAGCCCAAAGAGCAGAAATGCCGCTGACATTCAAAAATTTAAGAAAAAATGCCAAGATCAGTAAATCACGTAGCATCAAGAGCTAAAAGAAAAAGAATTCTCAAACTCACGAGAGGTTATTATGGTTGCCGCAAGAATGTGTGGACTGTAGCCAAGAATACTTGGGAAAAGGGTTTGACTTACGCTTATCGTGACCGTAAGAACAAAAAACGCAATTTCCGAGCATTGTGGATTCAGAGAATCAATGCAGCTGCTCGCTTGGAAGATTTGTCATACTCTAAGTTGATGGGTCTTATCCACAAAGCGGGAATCGAAATCAACCGCAAGGTCCTTGCTGACCTCGCAGTTAACAATCCTGCTGCTTTCAAGGCTATCGTAGAGAAGGTTAAGAACGCCTAATTCGCTGCGAGGGAAATAATAAAAAAAGTCTCAAGAAATTGAGACTTTTTTATTGCCCGGATATTTGGATGGTCAGAATAAAATTACTAAATTTGCAGTAGAGAAAGAGATAAAACCACATCAAAGCAGATTGGGAAACTCATCAAATAATTTAGAAATGCCGAGACTTTTTCTTTCTCTAATGGCGGGCCTCAATCCGTAAGGATGTCGAAAGACCGGAGGATTACAGCAGAGGGAGAATACTCAAATCCTGTCTATCGGAGTTTCAGCACACTCTTTGATGTGGCTTCTATATGGTGGCGGAGAGTTTTTCTCTGCCACTTTTTTTATACAAAGTGTAACGAATTATGGACGGTAATTTTTGGACATATATTTTATTGTGTTTTACGTCGTTTTTCACGTTGGTCAATCCGTTGGGTATAATGCCCGTGTTTTTGACCATGACGCAAAGTATGGGCGATGTTCAACGCAAGAAGATAGTGCGCAAGTCGACGGTGATAGCCTTTTTGACGCTTGTCTCGTTTACCGTGTTCGGACGTTTCTTGTTTATGGTGTTCGGCTTGTCGACCAATGGATTTCGTTTGGCTGGTGGAATTGTTATCTTTAAGATCGGTTGGGATATGCTGCAAGCGAAGTTTACTCGGATGAAGCTTGCCGACACTGAAATAAAAGAATATGCCGACGACATTTCGATTACCCCGCTTGCCATACCGATGTTGTGTGGTCCTGGCGGTATTGCCAATGGTATCGTGTTGATGGAGGATGCACGGACGCCTCTCTATGTGGCGGGGCTTGTCACGGTCATTGCGGTTGTGTTCTTAATCACATATCTTATCTTGAAGGCTTCAACGCGTTTGGTTGAGATTATTGGCGAAACGGGCAATAATGTGATGATGCGCCTTATGGGGCTCATCTTGATGGTGATTGCCGTGGAGTGCTTCGTCAGCGGATTGCGACCGATTGTGAAAAGTATGATCGACTGTTGATGTTGTCTATAGACGCCGCAGCCTTATAGATAAGGGTTGCTTGTCTGCTCGAAGCCGATGCTTGTCTTCTCTCCGTGCCCTGGCAAGACGATTGTTTGCCGAGGGAGTGTCAACAATTTATTCTCAATGCTTTCTATCAGTGTGGAATAGTCGCCGCCGGGAAAATCAGTCCTTCCGATGCTCAAATGGAAGAGGGCGTCGCCCGAGAATACTAAATCGTGTTTTGGAAAATAAAATGCAGAATGTCCTTTTGTATGCCCGGGAATGTGTAGAACGCGGCATTCGGAGTCGGCAACGTTGAGCGTTTGCCCGTCGCTCAAAGGATTCTTGATGTCAATGTCCTTGCCTGAGTATGGGAAACCAAACATCTGTGCTTGCTGAGTGAGATGTCCTGCAAGATATGTGTCGGCTGGGTGGCACGATGTTGCGATATCGAAGCGGTCTTCAATGAACGCATTTCCGGCAGAATGGTCGATGTGCATATGCGTGTTTAGCAGATGCTTTATCTCAAGATTGTTGTTGCGTATAAAGTCGGTCAACAGAGATTTCTCTCTTTCGCTGTTGCATCCCGGGTCGATGATGGCTGCATGGCGTGAAGTTTCGTTCCACACTACATAAGTGTTTTCGGCGAAAGGGTTGAATATGAATGCCTGTATTTTCATAGACTTACGTATATCACTTTTTTTGTTTTGAAGAAATCCTCCTCAAAGTACAATGATAGGTCGGTTTCGATGACGTTACTGCCAAACTGCTTTGTTTCTGCCGAGAGGTCGCCGCCTTTCAGGCATATCAGGCCGTTAGGAATGCTGTTTATGCAGTCGTTCTTTATGTGCCTTTTAGCCAATGTCGCGAGTTGCGGCAGTTCCATAACTGCGCGCGATACGGCAAAATCGAATTTCTGTTTTATTTCGGCAACGTCAGCCTGTCGTAAGTCAACATTTGTCAGCCCAATCTCGTTGGCGATTGCTGTGGCTACTTTGATTTTTTTACCAGTTCTGTCTACAAGCAAGAAGTGCGTGTTTGGAAACATTATTGCCAATGGAATTCCGGGGAAACCGCCACCAGTTCCAATGTCGATTATCTCGGATCCGTCTTTGAAATCTGTGAACTTTACAATTCCGAGAGAATGCAGAATGTGGTTGGGGTAAATGTTGTCAATGTCCTTTCTTGAAACGACATTGATTTTTTGATTCCACTCGGCATATAACGGTCCAAGCATTTTGAATTGCTCTATCTGCCGAGGCGACAGGTCGGGGAAGTATTTTGAAATTATGTCCATAACGTATTCTTATCTGGCTATCCTGTTTATTGGAGATTGCGGATTGATATATTGTTTCAAATCTTTGTAGGGGAGGGATATGCATACCTCGCCAACGGCGTAGCACGCAATCTCCAAGGGGTTGTAGTGGAATGAGATTCCGTTGTCTGTCAGTGAGAAGTTTTCTGTCGCTGATAGGTTGTCGGCGTTGAAGTATCCGTAGTCTGCCAGCTGGTCTGAATTTCCGCATTTTGTGTCGGTCAGCAGTTGCTTTTGCAGAAGGCCGTTTATCTTCAGAATGTCTGTTTCAGAGAAGATGTCGGAGAGCATGACACGTTTGCCTGATTGCAGGTCGAATGTGTAGAACGATTTAGAAGCCAACGACGGCTTGAAGTCCTTGCTTGTGGTTGAGTTCTTCACCATGCACAAAAAGTCGAAATTGTGATAAATGGGACTGACCGCCAAACGGATGCCGAAATTTGAGATTGGCGTGGTTTCATCCTCGAGTGATTCATCAATGGGATCTGCTGCTGTGGACGAGTAGGAGGCCAGACGGTCGCCTGCCGTTTTCTTCGCAACGTCAGGCATATTGGCATCGGTGGTGTTGAATATTGCGGAATTTATTGTTGACAGTAATTTGCCCGCCTCTTTCTTTGAGTTCTTGAAAGAGGAGGGAAACGTGGCGCTAAACGAGGCCGTCACCTTTATTCCGGATTGGTCGGTGATTGAATCGCAGACCATGATGGAGTCCATACCTATCTGAATGCTGTTGTCGCTTGATTTGCTGGCTGTGCCAGTGCCGCATGAGGCAGAGGCGGCGATTAGACAAATACAGCCAGCGTAACACAGCTTGGTGTTTATATTGTGAAAAAATGATAGTTTCATTGCTCCTAATTGAAAAATTATGCCGATATTAGCAGATATTTTGTGTAAAGATATGATAAAAATTGGAAACTACAATGAACTTGAGGTCGTAAAAAAAGTTGACTTCGGTTTTTATCTTGATGGTGAAGAATATGGCGAAATCCTGATGCCTCAAAAATATGCTCCAGAGGAATTGAAAATAGGAGATATGCAGCGCGTTTTCATATATCGCGATTCTGGTGGTCGCCTTGTGGCAACTACCGAACGTCCGTTTTTGGAGGTCGGCGAAGTGGGGCTTCTGCGTGCTAAATCGGTAGGGACGGTCGGCGCTTTTATGGATTGGGGCGTTCTGAAAGATTTGCTTGTTCCATTCAGAGAGCAGGCGGTAGACATTGAGGAGGGCCGTGACTATATCGTGTATGTGTATCTTGACAATGAGACCAAGAGAATAGTGGGCTCCACAAAGCTGAACAAATATATCGGCAACAAGGCTCCGCGATGCGAGGAAGGCGACGAGGTGGAAATCGTTGTCGTGAAGCGTACTGATTTGGGATTCAAGGTGGTTGTCGACAATTTGTTTTGGGGTATGGTCTACAACAACGATGTGTTTGACCCAATCAGGGTCGGCGACAGGTTGTCGGCTTATGTAAAACATGTCAGAGAGGACGGAAAGATAGACGTGACGCTGAGAGGGCGCGGCGGCGACCGTGTGTCTCAATTGTCAAGGAGGATTGTGGGTTATCTTAAAGACAATGGAGGCAGGATGAATGTGACTGATTCATCTTCACCGGAGGAGATAAAATCATTGTTCCAATGCAGTAAAAAGGATTTTAAAAAGGCCTTGGGATTGCTGTATAAAAAAGGCCGGGTGAGTCTGTCGGACGATGTCGTGTCGCTGGCTGCGCACGGGACGGGAAAATGATGCTCTGCAAGCGAAATTTGTTGGCCGCAAGTTTTATTTTGTGCTTGATTTGCATTACTTTTGTATAAGAGAAAATATGTCTGGAATTGATGCCGGACATTTGGATAAGAAATTAAAAACACGAAGATATGAAATTTACAATTGCAAGCAAGTCTCTGCTGTCGCATTTGTCGGCAGTGAGCAAAGTGGTTAGCCAAAAAAACACAATTGCCATATTGGACAACTTCCTTTTTACGATAAAGGACAATATGCTGATTGCGACTGGCACGGACAAGGAAAATACCATTACGGCAAGAATGGAATTGTTGGAATGCGATGGAGAAGGATCGGTAGCTGTCAATGTAAAGAGAATGCTTGAATTGCTGAAGGAGTTGCCGGATCAAAGTCTTGTGTTTGAGGTCGACGACAATAATTTTGAGATTCACTTGCAATATCACAACGGTGATTATAAGTTTGTCGGAGTCGACGGTAACGAATATCCGAGAAAAGAAGAGGAGCCTGAAGCAAAATTGGAAATGATAATTCCAGCTTCGGAAATAACGAAAAGTATAGAAAAGACAATCTTTGCCGCTGGCACAGATCAATTGCGCCCGATAATGATGGGTGTGCTTTGGGACATCAAACCGGAAGATATAGTATTTGTGGCTTCTGACACCCATAAGCTGGTGCGCTATGTGAACAGCCGTGTGCAACCGGGATTTGAGGGCTCGTTCATATTGCCTACGAAGCCGGCAAGCATATTGTCTTCAATCTTGTCGAAAGAGGCGGGCGATGTGAAAGTGATGATCGACTCAAAGAGCGTGTCGTTCGAAACAGAAACATATACTGTCAATTGTCAATTTATAAATGGAAAATATCCAAATTACAATGCAGCGATACCTCAGTCAAACCCATATGAGTTGATTGTTGACAGGACACTCTTCCTAAACGCCATCCGTCGCGTGGCTGTGTTTGCAACAGAGGGCGGCTTGATTCAGCTGGAGATTTCTGATTCGAAAATAACAATCAAGTCACAGGATTTGGAGTATTCATTGTCGGCTAAAGAAAGTCTCGACTGCGATTATTCAGGAGATGTGCTTACGGTTGGATTCAACAAGGATAAACTAATCGAAGTGGTCAGCAACATAAGCAGTGACAACTTGATTCTGAGACTGTCGGCTCCGGGACGTCCAGGCTTGTTTATCCCAATCGAACAGGCGGAGAAAGAGGATTGGTTGGCATTACTGATGCCTATGGTCGTACCTAATATGTAAAAGTCGGTAAAATGGAATTGAATTTGAAGAAACCTCTGATATTCTTTGATTTGGAGACAACAGGAGTAAATGTCACCAAGGATAGAATCGTGGAGTTGTCATATATAAAAATTTATCCAAACGGAAAGGAAGAAGAGCGTACGATACGCCTGAATCCGGAGATGCCCATTCCGCCGCAAGCAACGGCGGTGCATCACATAACTGATGAGGATGTCAAAGACAAACCTACGTTCAAAACGATTGCAAAAGATTTGGATCGAGTGTTCGAGGGCTCGGACATCGCAGGATTCAACAGCAATAAATTCGATGTGCCGTTGCTTTCTGAGGAATTTTATAGAGCAGGTGTGCAGTTTGATGTGTCAAAAAGAAAAATGGTTGACATACAGACTATTTTTCATAAAATGGAGCAGCGCACACTTGTTGCCGCATATAAGTTCTATTGTGGTAAAAACTTGGAGGAAGCCCACTCTGCAAACGCTGACACACGGGCAACATACGAGGTGCTGAAGGCTCAGCTTGACCGTTATCCTACGCTTGAGAATGATGTGGATTTTCTTGCAAAATATTCATCGCAGAACAGAAACGTAGATTTGGCGGGACGTATTGTTCTAAACGATCAAGATGTGGAGGTGTTCAATTTTGGCAAATATAAAGGTCAGCCGGTGGAAACTGTATTGAAGAAAGATTCTGGGTATTTTGGCTGGATTCTTCAAGGCGACTTTGCGCAAAATACCAAGAGCGTCTTGACGAATATTAAACTAAGAATGAAATAATGCTGAAAGGGAAGCATATAATATTGGGCATAACAGGCGGCATTGCCGCCTATAAGTCGGTATCGTTGCTTAGACTCTTTGTCAAGGCTGGCGCTGAGGTGCAGGTCGTAATCACGCCTTCGGGAAAAGAATTCATAACGCCTGTTACATTATCTGCCTTGAGCGGAAAGCCTGTCATAAGTGAGTTTTTCACGGCAAACACAGGCAGCTGGAACAGTCATGTGGATCTCGGATTGTGGGCGGACGCTATGGTCATCGCGCCGGCAACAGCGTCTACGATTGGCAAGATGGCAAATGGCATTGCCGACAATATGCTCGTCACGACGTATTTGTCATCTAAGTGTCCTGTGTTCGTAGCTCCGGCTATGGATTTGGATATGTATAAGCATCCGTCCACACATGGTAATTTGGCAAAACTTGTTTCGTATGGCAATATTGTCATAGAACCTGAGGAAGGCGAACTTGCCAGCCACTTGATTGGAAAAGGCAGAATGGAAGAGCCGGAAGCCATCTTCCGAATCATCGAAGAATATTTCTCCAAAGGTCAGCCGATGAAAGGAAAGCGGGTGTTGGTAACTGCAGGTCCGACGTATGAGAAAATAGATCCGGTGAGGTTCATCGGCAATTATTCATCCGGCAAGATGGGGTATGCAGTGGCAGATGAATTCGCCGACAGGGGAGCCGATGTGACCATTGTCAGCGGTCCGGTGTCGGTCAAACCAACGTCTGCCAATGTTAAGGTCATATCGGTGGAATCGGCGTTGGAAATGTATGATGCCGTGATGGCTCATACGGCAGATGTTGATGTGGCTGTGATGTGTGCAGCTGTGGCGGACTATCGTCCGGAATCGATGTCGTCCCGTAAAATCAAGAGGGAGAAGGACAGTGTGCCCGAAATAAAGTTGGTTAAGAATCCAGATATAGCCGCAGCTGTTGGAAAAATCAAGACAAACAAGCAGCTGCTTGTGGGCTTCGCTCTTGAAACCGACAATGCTGAACAGAACGCATTGGAAAAGTTGCGTCGAAAAAATCTTGATATGATTGTCTTGAATTCTTTGGAGGACAAAGACAGCGGCTTCGGTGTTGACACGAACAAGGTGACGATAGTCGACTCTTCCGGAGAAATGCTCCGTCTGCCTGTAAAGCCCAAAAAAGATGTGGCGGTGGATATTGTGGATCATGTTGTTTTGAAATTGAAATAGCAATCAATGAAGAGTCTTAAGGTTATATTGGCGGTTGTGATTATGTCCTTGGGGGTTTCTCATTTGTTGGGCGCTCAAGAACTTAACTGTTCGGTTGAGATAAACACAGACAAAATCAGCGGCACTGACAAAAATGTTTTTACCACCCTGCAGACAGCCATTGCCGAATATATGAACAACAACCAATGGGGTAATGCCCAATTTATGGTCAATGAGAAGATTGACTGTAAGCTGTTTTTCGCTATGTCGTCTATAGATGGAACAAAGATGTCGGGAACATTGCAGGTGCAATCGACACGTCCAGTCTATAATAGCTCGTACACGACGACATTGATAAACTTTAAAGACAACAGCATTGAATTTGACTATCAGGAGAACGAGCCGTTGGTGTTTTCCGACAACAATATGGAGAGCAACCTGACAGCGATATTGAATTTCTATGCCTATCTTATTTTGGCTGTTGATTTTGATAGTTTTTCGCCTAATGGTGGCGATTACTACTATGAAAAGGCGGCCAATGTAGTGGCTATGGCGCAGAGCTCAGGCGAAAAAGGCTGGAAAGCATTTGAGGATAATAAAAACCGAAGTGCCGTGTTGAGCGCATTCACAGACAATTCAACAAAAGCAATTCGGACATTGCTGTACGACTATCACCGGAAGGGGTTGGACGAGATGGTGCTGAGCCCGGAAAAAGGCAAGTCGGTAATCACAAAATCGTTGGGTATTCTCAAGCAGATCCATGATGTGTCGCCGATGTCGGTGGCGTTGTCTATGTTCAAGGATGCAAAGTTGGATGAATTGGTGAATGTTTATTCAAAATCGAATCAGACAGAGAAACAAAGTGTTTATGAGTTGCTTTATCCGTTGTATCCAACAGAACGCGAGCGTTTGGACAAAATAAAAGAAGAAACAAAAAATTAGCCAAAGGGACATGCTGAAACGGTTGACAATTGACAATTTTGCTCTGATAAACCATATTGACGTCGCTTTTGATGACGGACTGTCGATTATAACAGGTGAAACCGGAGCGGGCAAATCAATAATTATAGGGGCTTTGTCGTTGCTTCTCGGAAGCCGCGCCGACAGCAAGTCGGTGAAAGACCGCAATGAGAAAATGGTCGTAGAGGCGGTTTTCGACATTGGCGACTATGATTTGAGGGCGCTTTTCGAAAGCTATGGATTGGACTATTTCCCCGAAGAAACGATTGTGCGAAGGGAACTTCTGCCATCGGGCAGAAGCCGGGCGTTCATCAACGATATGCCTGTTCAATTGGCAACATTGTCTGAGTTGACGCTCAGGCTTGTTGATATCCATTCGCAGCACAGCAATGCGTTGTTGCTCAAGCCTGCATATCAATTGGCGATGCTTGACGATCTTTCCGGCAACGGGGAGTTGCTGAAGAATTATAGAGAAGCATTCCAGGTTTTTCAAAATGGAAAGAAGGCATTTGAAGCCGCCAAGTCCAGAATTGAAAAGAATAAATCTGATGAGGAATATTTCCGTTTCCAATTGAATCAATTGGAAACGGCCAATTTGAAGTCTGATGAGCAGGAAGCTTTGGAAAAAGAGCAGAATGTGCTTGAAAATCAGACGCAAATAAAGGAGAGTCTGTCATTCGTGTCATACTCCTTGTTGGAAAATGAGAATTCTGCCGTTGATGCCATAAAGGGTGCAATCCGCAGTATGAGTCAGATAAGCCATGTCTATGATGGCGCATCTGAAATGGTGGAGCGGTTGGAGTCGGCAAAGATTGACTTACAGGATATTGCTGAAACGGTGGAACGGGATTGCCAAAACATCGGCGGGGATGAATCTGATTTGGAGCGGGTTGAGTCGAGGTTGAGTTTGATATACGGCCTTCAGCAGAAATTTCATGCAGAAACGGTTGATGGCTTGTTGGAAATACAGGCCTCGTTGAAAAAGTCGTTGGATGAGATTGACAACTCGGAGGAAGAACTGCAGTCGTTGCGTGAACAGATGGACAGTGCCGGCCGAAAAGTGTCGGAACTGGCTTTGTCGTTGACGCAGTCGAGAAAAGATGCCGCCGCTTTGTTTTTGTCGCAACTTGAGCGGAAGACCTCGTTTCTTGGCCTTAACAATTTCAGGGGAGAAATAGGGTTTGAACAAACGCAGCCATGCGCAACGGGGCAAGACAAAGTGCAGTTTAGGGTGGCATTCAATAAGAATCAACAGCCGATGCCTATTGAAACGACGGCATCGGGAGGTGAAATTTCCAGATTGATGTTATGCGTCAAGACAATCCTTGCTGAGAAAATGAAATTGCCGACCATCGTTTTTGATGAAGTCGACACAGGAGTGTCGGGAGAAGTGGCAAATAGAATTGGAGAAATGATGTGTTCTATTGCAGACAAAATACAGGTACTTACGATAACACATCTGCCTCAGGTGGCTGCCTTGGGAACGCATCATTATAGGGTATATAAACAGGATGTCGCAGAGGAGACTGTTACGGCAATCAAGTCGCTTGACCATAAGGAGAAAGTGCTGGAGATTGCAGGTATGCTCAGTGGTGCGGCAATAGATGCGGCGGCGATTGCCAATGCGGAATCGTTAATAAGAAAATAATATAAAAATGGACTATAAAGTGGATTATATCTTCGGAATGCGGGCAGTCATAGAGGCTCTTGCAACCGGAAAGGACATAGACAAAATTCTTGTAAAGAAGGATTTGTCGGGAGATTTGTCGAATGAGTTGTTTGCGGCGTTGAAAGACCGTCCGGATGTTGTAGTGCAGAAGGTGCCGGTGGAGCGCATCAACCGCATCACGCGTAAAAATCATCAAGGCGTGTTGGCATTCCTGTCGCCGGTAGCATACCACAATCTTGACAACCTTATTCCCGAGTTGTTTGAATCAGGTCGGAATCCTTTGATTCTGCTTCTTGATGGGGTGACAGATGTACGCAATTTCGGTGCGATATCACGTACTGCTGAATGCGCTGGGGTGGATGCAATTGTGATACCTGAACGAGGCAGCGTGTCGGTCAATGGCGACGCGGTAAAGACCTCGGCGGGCGCATTGCTGCATTTGCCTGTGGCGAGAGTGGCTAATTTGAACAGGACGATAAAGACGCTTAAAGACAGTGGCTTCACAATAGTTGGTGCGACTGAGAAGTCAAGTCAGAACTACACCACGTTTGACTTTACATCGCCTGTCGCGATAGTAATGGGCGCGGAGGAAACAGGTATCAATCCGGAAAATTTGCGTCTGTGCGACTGTCTTGCTTCAATTCCGATGCGTGGAAAAGTCAATTCGTTGAATGTGTCGGTTGCCGCTGGAATAATGATTTATGAGGTGATAAGACAGCGCATGCTCGCTGATGCGCTTTGATGATAATGATAAAATAGGTATCTTTGCAAAGAAATAACAAGGAAATATGATAAATAGAGTTCTTATACGAATCAAGGTGGTTCAAATGGTCTATTCATATCTTTTGACAAAAGATGGTATGAAAATGAGTGAGGCTTTGAAAACATTGTCTCAGAGCATGGATAAATCTTATGAATTGTACCACTATCTCCTTATACTGCCGATTGCGTTGACAAACCTTCAAGAGCAACGGCTTGACAATGCCCGTAACAAATATCTCCCAGACGAGGCTGATTTGAATCCGAATACTAAATTTATAGACAATCTGTTTATTGCCAAATTGCGCGACAATGAGATGCTTAATGAGTATCTGAAGGCTCTTCCTCTTTCATGGGATTCGGAGGAGATTTATTTGCGCCTTGCACTGGATAAGATTCTCAATTCTGAGATATATAGCGACTATATGGCCGATGAAAACCGGTCGTTGGCTGCGGATTGCGAATTTTGGAGAGAGGTGATGCGCAAGATTGTTCTTGTTGATGAGAATCTTTCGGATGTGCTTGAGGCAAAATCCATTTATTGGAATGATGATTTGGAAACAATCGGCACTTTTGTGCTTAAAACAATCAAGCGGTTTGCAGAGGATGATTTTGTGGAACTCCTGCCTCAGTTCAAGGATTCTGAAGACCGTGCCCTCGGAGAAAAATTGTTTATGGGTGCCGTCCAAAATCAGGATAAATACATGGCTCTTATTGAAAATTTTGTCAACAAGGAGTCGTGGGACATTGACCGGTTGGCGTTTATGGACGTTGTCGTGCTTCTCGTCGCTTTGGCGGAGGTTGAAAATGTGCCGTCGGTACCGACTAAGGTCACGCTTAATGAATATATCGAGATTGCGAAATATTACAGCACACAAAAGAGTGGTCAGTTTGTTAACGGAATATTGAATGCAATCATTGTGCATTTGAAGAAAGATGGCCTTTTGGCAAAAAATTAGGCAGAACAGATAGACTATTCGTTGAATATTTTTATCTTTGCATATAAACTCTTGAATAGAGAGACGAAGTAGATATTAAAAACAAAAATTTATGGATATGTTATTGAATTCAATTCTTCTTAACACAGACGCGCAAGGCGGCGGATTTATGCAAATCGGTATGATTGTGTTGTTGATTGCCGTATTCTATTTCTTTATGATTCGTCCGCAAAACAAGAAACAGAAAGAAATCAAGAAATTTCGTGAAGGCATACAGAAAGGTGATAAAGTTATTACTGCTGGTGGTATTTACGGAACAATCAAAGAAATAAAGGAAACTCATTTTGTCCTTGAGATTGCCGACAATGTGAAAATCAGCATTGACAAAGGTTCGGTATATCCGTCAATCGACGCAGCTCAACAAGCTAAATAAGAAAATAACCGTTTAAGATTTAAGCCATTCTCTGGACAAATTGGTTTGGCGAATGGCTTTTTCTATATATGGCGATGGAGTGGTACAAAAACGTGAAAATGTTCTTTTCCTCGGCGAGGGGAAGGGATGTGTTGCTGTATGTTTTGTTTGTTACCATATCCGCAATTTTCTGGTCGGTGCTGACGCTTGGAAATTCAATGCAGACGCACTACAAGGTTAAACTGACAATAGACGGGATACCGGAAGGCACTACATTGATAACGGATGCTCCTGAATATATCGATGTATCGGTAAGAAACAACGGCTATGCTTTTGTCAGGTATATGGTGGGAGCCATCCCGGAGGTGTCGATCAATTTCGGCCGTTTTGCAGATGGCAAAGGCCGGGTGGTCTTGGCTAAGCAAAATATTGAGGATTTACTGCGCGAGGCGTTTGGCAAGGATGCCAGTATCGATGCGTTCTCTCCAGAGCAATTGGAATTAAGATACACGACCAATCCAGGAAAAAAAGTGCCGGTTGTGGTTGATGGCGACTTCACGTCCGACTTGCAATATGTGGTGAACGGGAATGTAAAAGTGACACCAGGGTATGTTACCGTGTTTTCTGATGTCGACAATCTGAGCTCAATAGAAGCAGTGTTGACAAAGCATATTGTGCGCCACAATCTGAAAGAGTCAGAAACCGTTAAGGTAGCGTTGCTGAAGAAAGAAAATGTGCGAATAGAGCCTGATTCTGTCGTGGTAACAATCTCGGTTGAACCATTGGTGAGCAAGGAGCAGGAAGTGGCAATAACGGTTGCCAATTGTCCTGAAGGAGAGCATTTGGTGGCGTTTCCGGCAACAGTTAAGATATCATATCTTGTGCCGTTGAGCGTGTATAATAAGAATACGTCACAATCGCCAGTGGTGTTTGTTGACTATAGAGACGTGCAAAATGGCAAGAATAAAATTCCGTTGCACACAGCCAAATCGAATGTGTTTCAAGGCGTCTCGTTGCCTGTGGACAGTGTGGAATATATAATTGAATGATAATGAAGACGGTTGCTATAACTGGCGGTATCGGAAGTGGCAAAAGTGTAGTGTCAAGACTTTTGCGCGTGGAGGGCTATCCGGTTTATGACTGTGACAGCCAAGCGAAGCGGATAATGGACAATGATGCAGAAATCCAACGGCAACTTCAGAATGCATTCGGTGAGGACGTGGTTGTGGATGGGGTCATACATCGGCAGAAATTGGCGAGCGTGGTGTTTGGCAATTCGGAAAATTTGCGAAAACTGAATGCCATTGTCCATCCGGCGGTAATTGCCGACATAAAGAAATGGTCGGTTGCCGAGCAGAAGGATTTGGTTTTTGTCGAGACTGCCATCCTGAGGGAAAGTGGGATGGAAACGCTTGTTGATGAAGTGTGGGTGGTCGATGCTCCAAAAGATATCCGCGTGGCGAGGGTCATGCTCCGCAACAATATGCCTGAGGAGGATGTGAGAAAGAGAATCGATAGCCAAAATGACAACCCCAAATTTTCTGTGCCTACATCGGTGGTTGAAAATTATGGAAGCAACTCTGTCATTGTACAGGTGCAAAACTTATTGAAAACAATGTTTAATAAACAAAATACGAAGTAGATTATGATTAAAAACATTCTATGCATATCCGGCAAGCCAGGCTTGTTCAAGCTGGTTTCGCAAGGAAAAAATATGCTTATTGTAGAGTCTTTGACAACAAAGAAACGTACACCTGCATATTCTCACGATAAAATCGTGTCGTTGGGAGATATCGCTATTTATACCGACGAGGAAGAAGTTCCTTTGTCGCAGGTGTTCCAGACTATTTACGATAAAGAGGGCAAGAAATTGGAAGTGGCAGATTATAAAACTGACGCTTCTTTGGAGAAATTCTTTGGAGAAATTCTTCCAAATTATGACCGCGAACGTGTGTATAATACAGACATCAAGAAAGTTATATCTTGGTATAACTCGCTGATTGATGCCGGCTATACGGAATTCTACAAGCCGGAAAACAAGGAAGAGGAGCCCAAAGAGGAAAAGTAATAAGAATAAAATAGACAGGAGGATGGTAGGGCTCTTTGGCTTTATCGTCTTCCTTTACTTTTGTCGGAATGAAACGATTGGCTATATTGGCGTTTGCCATGTCTGTAATGGCGGCCCTGCTGACGGGATGCCATACATCTAAGAAAGTGACAACCACAGATACTCCCGGTTCTCCCAATTCGGAGGTTGTTGCGGTAGATTCGTATGGCTATTTGTCGAGGCGTCTTGGCATCAGCATAGGAAAGCACGACAAAGAAAATTTAGAACTCTTTACCGTTGCCGAAAAATGGCTTGGTGTGCCTTATCGCTATGGGGGCAACACTAAAAAAGGTTGCGATTGCTCGGGCTTTGTGTCGCAGGTGTATAAGGCAGTCTATGGCAAATCGTTGGAACGTAATTCAGCGGCGATACGCGACAAGAATTGCAGTAAAATCAGACGTAGCCAATTGAGAACCGGAGATCTTGTTTTTTTCAAGACGGGTTCGTCGCGAAAAATCAACCATGTGGGCATCTACCTTAAAGATGATAAATTTATCCATGCCTCTTCAAGCAAGGGGGTTATTGTCAGCAGTCTGGAAGAGAAGTATTATATTAGAACATATGTGTGTTCCGGACGTGTGGATTAATCCGCTCGGAATGGAATTTTGTTTTTTCGCGCATAATCAATCAGTGTGTCCCGCCGCTCTTTGTAAATCTCTCTTGGAATAATGACGGTGTCGGCGTCAAAGTAGTCAGGCAGGTCTGAAAGTTGGTTGTAGTACCTACGGGTGAGAACAGCATAGTCAACCTTTGTCGGTTTGTCGTTTTTATCGTGAAGCTTGCGATAATTTCCGACAACAAAAACGTAGCTTTTACCATTGATCCATGCGAATGGATATGAAAAACGGATGCCATCGGAGTTTAGACTGTCACGGTCGTATACGATGGAGTCAAAACGGTGCCTCGCTAAAAATTTATCTGCATTGGCAATAAAATCTTTTGCAAGAATGGTGTCGTTCAGAGAATTCAGAATGTATAATTTGTCGTTTTGAAAAGCCACGATGTCGGTTGAACTGTATTCCGAAGCGATGAAATGTCCGGATTTCGGCGTTGCAAGATTGTTTGCCGTGACGGATGCAACGACAGCGCAAAGCAAGGCAACACAAGCGTATTTCAAAATGCGTGTGGCTGAGAATTCAAGCATCAGTCCGGCAATTATGGCCGATGCGGATAGCAAAGTGGCGGATAGCCCGTCAATCCAAATGTTGTTGACCGCCGGCAGGTAGTTGATACAGAAGTGGGATGTTTGAATCATATACTCGTAAAGCAAGTCGATAAAACCAATCAATGCGCCAAGTTGGTATCCCAATGCGGCTATTGCTATCGCGGATACATTCAGAAGCAGTATCAATGGCAGCAAAGGAACTATGACAAAGTTTGTGATGAAAAAGCTTGTAGGGAATGAATTGAAATAGTAAATGATAAGTGGTGCGGTTGCCAATTGTGCAGCCAATGTGACAGACAGGGATGATGACGCATAGTTGAGGATAGGGTTTGATGAACGCGGCAGCAGGTTGTTTGCCCAGAGAAGGATGCCTGTCACGGAGAGAAAGCTCAATTGGAATCCGACGTCATAAATTGCATTGGGGGAAAATATCAAGATGAAGAAAGCGGAGGCGGCAAGAGCGTTGATGGATGAATGCTTGCGTAAAAATATTTTTGACGCATAAACAAATGAAACCATGATGGCGGCTCTTATGGCTGAGCTGGACAGCCCGGTAAATGCAACATAAAACCAAATGCAGGCGAGGATGGTGAAAAATTTGAATTTGTTCATCCGCGGGCCTCTGATGGGAAACAAAAGGGCGGACAGGATGATTGTGATTACACCGATGTGAAGCCCGCTGACCGCAAGAATGTGCGCAAGCCCAGCTTGAGAAAATGCTTGCTTGTCAGAATCCGACATGTAGCGGCGGTCGCCGGTGCAGAATGCTATAGAAAGGCTTGCTGCGCCATTGCTAATGCCGGAAAGTCGGATGAGATGTATTATTTTTTGCTTTGTGCGGTCGGTCCATGCGCGTAGGCTGTTTTTATGCCCGGTGATTGAATATTCCCCTTCTTTCAGCGGGCATTCGTATAAAATGCCCTGTCGCTTCATGTATAAGGTATAGTCGAAAGAATATGGGTTGTTTGTGCTCGTTATAGGCTCGATGGTTCCGCGGCAGGCAATCACATCACCGACATGGATGGAGTAGTCGTTGTGTATGGTAATAAGTCGCAGTTTCGTTTTCTTCTGTCCGATTTGAGCAGTGACAGTCAGGTCGGAGGAAAAGTCACGTTGCCGGATTTCATCAACTGTTCCGGAAAACGCTATTTCTTTTCCGATGAAACGCTCGTCAATGTTGTTTGGTGTGTTGAGATAGGAGCATAGCCATCCGAACGAGGCAAACATAAGAAGAAGCGACATGTTTGAGAAGATGTGCCAGATGCCGAATCTGTATGTCTTGGTGAGCAACATTCTTGCAATGAGGCATATTGCTGTGCCCAAGGCAAGAAAAGACGGCATAAAGCATCTGTCTCCTATGTCGAACAGGAGTATGCCAACCGCAAAAGGAATGGTTATCTTTAGAAAAGGATTGGCAGCAAAAGAGAAGGGCCGCTTAGTCATTCCAGATTCTCCAGGCAGCGAGGGCTTGGCCGATAAGCATTTCCATACCGTTTATTGTGTCGGCGCCGTATTGCTTCGATTTGCGGAGAAACAATGTTTCTGCAGGGTTGTATGTCAGGTCAAAGCAGATGTGGCTTGATGAGATTCCTTGATAGGGGATGTCGGGGCAGGCGTCTACGTTGGGAAACATTCCGAGAGGTGTCGTGTTGACAATAATTTGATGAGAGGAAACAATCTGCTCCGTCAGGTCTGTATAAGCCATTTTCCCGTTTCCTGATGTGCGCGAGGCAAAATCGATTGATATTCCGAGTGAGCGTAGGCAATGAGCCACGGCTTTGCTGGCTCCGCCTGTGCCGAGAATCAAGGCAGATTTGTGGTGAGACCGGATGTGTGGAGCAATAGAGTCGTGAAATCCGATGATGTCAGTGTTGAAGCCAATTGTTTTTACAAGCTCGCCCTTGCGCACGAATTTGATGACATTGACAGAGCCTATTGCTTGCGCGTCTTTGTCCACTTCGTTTAGAAGAGGGATTATCTGTTGTTTGTATGGGATAGTCACGTTCAGACCGCATATTTCGGATTGGAGGAAAATGTTTTCGGCAAGAGAAATGTCGTCAATCTCAAAATTGCGGTATTCGGCATCTATGTCCTCGTTGCGGAATTTGTTATTAAAGAATTTCCGAGAGAAAGAATGCCCGAGAGGGTAGCCGATTAACCCGAATATTTTAGTAGCCATTGCTGTTGAGTTTCTATGAAATGTTTAAATGTCAGTAAATATTTTATGTCTCTTAAGTTCACAAAAGTTTCCCTTTTGGGAAAATGCGGCGCTGCTCAACTGACGAAGAAGTAATCCGGCATTAAGGATTCTGACTTCGTCAGGTTGAGACGTATTCTGCGCATCGCAACTGTCGCCAACGGTAATTCTGCCGTTGCAATGTGTTGGACTGCAATATAATCCGGCATGTTGCCAGCTGAGTCTTGTGGCGAGAGCCAGACGAAGCGGAAACAATTATGGACATATATGGGCATAAAAATATATTTAAAAAGTCAGATATGGAAATTTGAATGGATATTATTTTAATCTAAATGCGTAATTCTATAATTCGACAAAAAATCGTACTTTTGTAGAGAAATTGAAAATATGAAGTCGAGATTCTTGAGAACGTTACTTTTGTCGGTGTTCGTCGCTGCATTTTGCGTTAATGCAGTGGCGAAAGATTTTGTGTTGGTCATCGATGCCGGACATGGAGGAAAAGATGTCGGGGCGGTGGGCGACTACGCAATGGAAAAAGATGTGAATCTTGGCGTGGCATTGAAGTTTGGTGAACTGGTGAAGAAACATTGCAAGAATGTAAAAGTCGTTTATACAAGGGATGCGGATTTTTTCGTTTCATTGCAGGACAGGGCAAATATAGCAAACAAAGCAAAAGGTGATTTGTTTGTGTCGATACATACTAACTCAGTTGACAAAAAATCGCCAAGCCGCTATACGGTCACTGGGTCGGAAACATATACATTGGGACTGCATCGGTCTAATGAAAACCTTGAGGTGGCTAAGCGCGAGAATTCGGTGATTGAACTTGAGGATGATTATTCTGCAAAATATCAAGGATTCGACCCGAACTCTGCCGAATCATATATCATTTTTGAATTGAATCAGAGCAAGCACATGGAGCAAAGTATCAATTTCGCGTCATACGTGCAGGGGGAGTTCAAAAAGTGCGGACAAGTGGACAAGGGTGTGCGTCAGGCGGGCTTCTGGGTGCTTGCCAAGACGGGAATGCCGGCAGTGCTTGTCGAACTTGATTTCATATGCAATCCTAAAAGGGAGAAATTCCTGTCGTCGGACGATGGCCAGGAGAAATTGGCTAAATCATTGTTCAATGCTTTTTGCCAATATAAAGAAGGTTATGACTATTATAAAAATGGTAGAAACCGTGACAAGGTGGAGGAAAATAGAACACCTGAGAAGCGGAGGACAACGGTTGCTGAAAGCAATCGTAATAAAGTGGAATATAGAATACAATTCTTGTCGAGTGGTAAAAGATTGCCGTTGACTTCTCGACAATTCAAGGGATTGAAAAATGTAGAATATTATGAGGATGGAGGCGTCTTTAAGTACACAACGGCTTCTACTTTCGACAAGCGACAGGCATTGCAGTCGCTTGCTGAAGTGCAAGAACTGTTTGAAGATGCTTTTATCGTCGAGTTTAAGAATGGACAAAGAATAAAATAGTTAATTATGAAAAAAATATTTACAAGAGAGATATTGATCGGTTTGATTTTGGTGATTAGTTTGTCAATTCTATTTATCGGAATTGACTTCTTGAAAGGCATCAATGTGTTCAAATCGTCAAATTTATATTATGTGGCATTCAAGGATGTCTCCGGCTTGGCGGAGGCGGCTCCTGTTACGCTTAACGGAATGAAAGTGGGGCAGGTGACAGGTATGGAATATGACTATGAGCATCCTGGGAATGTGTTGGTGGAAGTAAATCTGGACTCTTCTGTCAAATTGACAAAAGGCACTAAATTCACAAAGGCTGTAAGCTTGCTTGGAACAGGTGCGTTGGCGATAGAGATGGCTCCGGGCAACTCTTATGTGGGAGCCGGCTCGGAGATGGAAGGGGAGAGCCAGAAAGACATGATGGCAGATATCTCAACCGAGGTGTTGCCTCAGGTGGTTGAAATGCTGCCAAAACTAAACAGCATCTTGGCACACGTGGATTCTTTGGCTGCCAATCCAGCATTACAGAAAACAGTTACGCGTCTGGATGCGATATCGGCCAACATAGAGTTGCTTACGGCACGTTTGGCGGCAACATCACAGAGAATCGACCCGATGGTCAGCAATGTGAATGGGCTGACTAAGGATTTGACTGCAATATCAGCTGACTTGAAGCAGTTGAGTGCAGAACTTAAGGAGTTGCCTTTGTCTGAGACTATGGATAACGTGAAATCGACAACGGCCAATCTGAAAACATTTACGGGAAAACTGAACGGAACAGACTCCTCTTTGGGCTTGTTGCTTAACGACAGGGGGCTGTATGACCACATCGATTCTACGGTGAACAGTCTGGACTCTTTACTCATCGACCTGAAGGCTCATCCGAAAAAGTACGTAAATTTCAAATTGTTTTAGATAAATCTTTGAACGGCTTATTTGGAATGATTCCAAATAAGCCGTCAGAACTTATTTGTTTTTCAGGTGGATTAAAATCCTAATAATTAGGAAGTATGTTGCATCTGTTGCGCCAATTATGGTGTCTTGTACTGAAAAATGTAAACATCAGACAGTCAGCAGGTTGCGGCTAAATGCGTGGGTGAGCTTGGAAAGTTTTGTAACTGCTTGATATTGTTGGTGTTGGATGTGTTGTGAAAAAAACAAATTATTTTACATTTGTTTAATCCGAAATATATTACAAAATTTGCATTTGGAAATACAGTGAGATAATGACAGCAAACAATAGCGAAAGATGGAAAAAGTGCCAAGAGATTATTAAGGATAATCTCGGGCCGGACCCGGTTCCTTATGAAACCTGGTTCGCCCCTATTGTAGAAGAAAGTTTTATAAACAATGTCTTGACATTGCGTGTCCCGACAAACTTCTACGCAGAGGTGCTTGAAAGTCGCTATCTTGATTTGTTGCGTGCAACTTTGTTCCGCGTGTATGGCAAGGGAATAAAGTTGAACTATTCTTATGACATTGTAAAAGATGTGCCGGAATCGCATGTGGTAACACAGGTGCCGCACAAGAGTCCTGCAGTGCAGGAAATGAATCCATTTGTGCAGCAGGACCGTTTTTCGAGCGTGGCGCTCGATTCGCAGCTGAATCCGATATATACATTTGAGAATTATTGCGAGAGCAAAAGCAATAAATTGGCATTTACCATAGCTAATGCGATTGTTCGACATCCTGAAAAACAAACGTTCAATCCGATGTTTATATTCGGTCCAACAGGTGTTGGAAAGACTCATTTGATTCAGGCGATAGGTATAGGCATGAAGGAGGAGAATCCTGATTTGCGTGTGCTTTATCTCAGCGCCCGTACGTTTGAGTCGCAATATACTACAGCGGTAAGAAACAATAAGGTCAATGACTTTATAAATTTCTATCAAAGCATTGATATGCTTATTATGGACGATGTCCAGGAATTTGCAGGCAAAACGGCTACACAAAACACATTCTTCCATATCTTCAATCATTTGCACAACAAACAAAGACATTTAATATTGTCGTGCGATTGTCCTCCGTCTGAATTGGATGGAATGGAGCCTCGTTTGTTGTCGAGGTTCAAATGGGGCATGACGGTGGAATTGTCGAGCCCGGACTATGAATTGCGCCGTAATGTGTTCTTGAAGAAAGCTCTTCAGGCCGGTGTTGAAATTCCGGAAGACATTGTGGACTATGTGGCAGAGAACGTGAAGGACAATGTGCGTGAGATAGAAGGTGTATTCGTGTCGTTGATGGCGCATTCTACGGCTCTTAATCTGCCTCTGACTGTCGATTTGGCAAGAAATGTGTTGTCCAACTCAGTCAAGATGAGCCGCCGTCAGGTGACGTTTGATGTGATTGTCGACGCTGTATGCTCGCAGTTCAGCATTGATAAGGATTTGCTCTATGGCAAGTCGAGAAAACGTGAGGTAGCCGATGCGCGCCAGTTGGTGATGATGCTTGCCAAGAAACACGCAAAGATGTCGTCTACCAATATCGGTTTGAAGCTGAACCGCAACCATGCCACTGTGCTTTATGCATGCAAGGCTATCGAGGAGCGCGTTTCTGTGGAGAAAGACTTCCGTCAGTTTGTAGGACAGATTGAGGCTAAACTGAATTAGAAAGAATCAAGGATAAACAAAAAATGGCAAATTCGGGAAGCGAATTTGCCATTTTTTGTTTTGGTTATAATTCTGTGTTGAAAAATTCGATGAATGCTTGAATTGCGTATTCATGATCAGCGATGGAGCCTGTTTCCATGGCTGAGTGCATTGCCCAGATAGGGTTGCCGACGTCGACACCGTCAATGTCGATTTGCGACGTGAGAATGTTGCCCAAAGTCGATCCTCCCGCCACATCCGAATGATTTACGAAATACTGGCAAGGTACGTTGGCTGCATGGCAGACTTCCTTGAAGATGGCGGAAGAATGAGCATCTGTCATATATTTGCAGTTGGCGTTTATCTTTATGACCGGACCACCTCCCATCTTAGGGTGGTTGGTGGGATCATACTTTTCCGGATAGTTAGGATGTGCTGCGTGGGCATTGTCGGCAGAAACAAGAAAACTTCTGGACAAAGCTTGGTAGAAGCCCTCGTCATCGAGCCCCATGCATGTAGCTACACGATGCAGTATTGATGCAAGCACAGGCGATGCCGCCCCTTGTTTTGTTCCGCTGCCCGTTTCTTCGTTGTCGAATATTGCCATGACTTTTGTCGTTGCGGGGTTGTTGCTGTTCAGGAGTGCCGACAATGCTGCGTGAGCCATGCTGAGGTCGTCGATTCTGCCGGAGCAGATGAATTCCTTGTTGAAGCCGACAAGCTGCGATTTCTGGCAATTATAGAGCATAAGGTCGAAATCCAGAATGTCTTTGGAGTCGGCAATTTCAAGCCTCTCTTTGATTTGGTCTATTAAGAAATTGTTTTTCGACATTGAGTCGCTGACAATTGCAGCGATAGGGAGCATGTCTTTCTGTTTTGAAAGAGGATTTCCTGCATTGACATTTCGGTTGAAGTGGATTGCGAGATGCGGAATAATCAAAACAGGACTGGCGAAATCAATCAATTTTGTGATTGGCCGTGCTGGATTTTGTGGATTGCGTACAATGACCCTTCCGGCAAGCGACAATGGACGGTCGAACCAAGTGTAAAGTATAGGGCCGCCGTAAACCTCCGTGTTGAGTTTAAGCACACCGTCGGCAAGCATTTCTGGATTTGGCTTGATTCTGAAACAAGGGGAGTCGCTATGGGCGGAAATCATATTGAATCCGCTTTGGTCAAGAGGCGTTTCTCCTATAACAAATCCAAAAATGGCGGTGTCGTTCTTTTTTACGTAATATTTTCCGCCTTTTTCCAAATTCCATCGTTCGGATTGCTTTAGCTCTTGGAATCCGTTGTCGTCAAGATAGCGTTGGATTGTTGCAGTGGCAAAGAAGTTGCATGGGCTGTTGTCGAGAAAATCCAACAACGAATAGGCATTTGTCCGTTCCATAATGATATTAGTTATATTCGTATTTAATGTGGTGCAATGCTCTCAACACGTTACAGAGCGTTTGGCCCCAAACGACCTTGAAATTATCCTTACAGAAGCTCATGCATTCGTTGATTTGGTCGCTGGTCGCGTCTTTTGCCGCGTGGAGGAAGTCGTATAGATATTGGAAAATGTCGGCAAGATATTCCGATATGCTGACGGCAATCGGCGTGTCGGAAAATTTCATGTCCGACTCAAAGACTTCAAGAATAGTGTCGTCTTCGCCAATCAAAGTCTCCAATTTGCGGCGCACGCTGTCATAATAGATTTCATCAAGATATGAATCGATTATGACAGAGTCGTCAATCTCCGTTTCGTTAAAGTCGGAAATGGCTATATATATTCGTGGCAAGAGTTTGAGTAGCTTGTCGACAAATTCGTTTTTCTCATAATTTGCGCAACTTTCCAACGTCTGGCAATACTCGTTTGCAAGTCCGATGAACAGAATGCTGTTGTTTGATATTTCAGTCATATTGGTGCTCAGTTTTTATAAAGGTTGTTGAACATAATATATTCTCTCACTTTGTCTGGCAATAGAAAATGTAAATCAAGACCTTTTTTTGCACAGTGGCGTATATGAGTCGACGACAATTCTATTTCAGGTGCTTTGACTATCTCCACGTTGTCGGGCAGTGTTTTGTCAGGAGGTAGAGGAAATCCAGGCCGGGGGTAAATGACAACTCCAAAATCGGCGATAATTTCATCGAAGGCTCTCCATCTGTCGAAGATAAGCCAATTGTCGCTGCCGATAATCAGCTTGAAATCGTGGTCTGGATATATGCGTTTTAATTCGCGTAAGGTTGATATGGTGTATGATGGGACAGGCATGTGAAACTCCACGTCGCACACTTTGAGGCCGTCGCATCCGTCAATCGCAAGTCTCGCCATGTTCAGCCTGTGTTGCGACATCGCATCGCTTGTTTCTTCTTTCAGAGGGTTTTGTGGCGATACGTTGAGCCAAACCTCGTCAAGCTCTGATGATTGCAGAATATGGCTGGCTACAATGCAGTGACCTATGTGGATGGGATTGAAAGAACCACCGAAAACACCGATTTTCATTATTTGGAAATGAATGATTCAATTACTTCGCGCGTCTTTGCAACGGCTTTGTCAAGGTCGTCGTTTACAATGTTGACATCATATTGTGGTGCAAATGTCAATTCAAAGGCAGCTTTGTCGACACGTTGGTTGATTGTGTCGATGTCGTCTGTGGCACGACCGACAAGTCTCTCTCTCAAGGCCTCAATTGATGGTGGCATAAAAAACAAAGACAATGCTTCGGGATACTGCTTCTTTACATTCAATCCTCCTTTTACATCAATGTCGAGAATGAGATTGTGCCCCGATTCGAGAATCTTTGAAACCTCGGATTTGAGAGTTCCATAAAATCGTCCGGGATACACCTCTTCGTATTCAACAAAGGCATTCTCTGAGATGAGACGTTGGAAATCCTCGGTTGTCAAGAAGTGATAATTTACACCGTCAGTCTCGCCTTTGCGTGGAGCGCGGTTTGTGGCGGAAACGGAGAATTGCAGGCGCAAATCTGCATCCTCCATAAGCTTTCCAATTATGGTCGACTTGCCAGTGCCCGAAGGCGCGGAAACGATTATGATTTTACCTTGCTTCATAATTACATGACATTCAGCACCTGTTCTTTAATCTGTTCGAGTTGGTCTTTCATTCTGACCACAACCTTTTGCAGTTCGGCTTGATTTGCCTTTGAACCCATAGTGTTGATTTCACGGCCCATCTCCTGACTGATGAATCCCAATTTTTTCCCTTGTCCATGGTTTCCGTTGAGAGTCGAGATAAAGTAGTCGAGATGGTTCTGCAAGCGAAGTTTTTCTTCTGTGATGTCAAGTTTCTCGATATAAAATATCATTTCCTGCTCAAATCGGTTTTTGTCGTAGTCAACATCTCCGAGTTTCTCAAGCGATTCCTGAATGCGGCTTTTGATTTTTGTCACACGTTCGTTCTCGTATTGAGGCACTTCGTTGAGCAATTCCTGAATGCAGTGTATTTTGTCTTCAAAGAATGTGGCAAGGCGGTTGCCTTCTTGTGTGCGGAACTCCACAAGTCCTTCTATTGCATTGTTCACAACAGAGAACAATGAGTCTTTTTCGGCATCATCGATTTCCGACACATCCGTTTTCAAAACGTCTGGCAGTTTGATTAAAACGCTTAGCCAATCTTGAGGAAGCGGTATCTGGAGATTTTTAGCCAATTCTTCAATTTGAAGTTTGTAGGCTGCAGCTGCAGACTGATTTATGGTAGTTGTTGAGTCGGCAGAGATGGTCTCTACTGAAATTACGACATCAACTTTTCCTCTTTCAAGACGTTGCGAGATGATGCTGCGAATCGGCAACTCAAATTCGCGGAATTGCTGAGGGATTCTGATGGACAAGTCCATCTGTTTGCTGTTAAGAGATTTAATTTCAGCGGTAAATCTTTTGCCTTTGCATTCGATGGTCGATTTACCATAGCCAGTCATGGATAATATCATATTTCTTTTTCTTTTTCACAAAAGTACATCATTTTTATGAATGTTGCGAATTGTTTTGCTAAAATGTAAGTGTTGTTGCCGTCAAATATATGGTGTTATTCAAAACGGATTGACTTTGACGGCTTTATTGATGAGATGATGTATGAGGGTAATAGCAGTACGATTGCAGACAGCAAAATGATACCTATGTTCAGAATAAGTAGCCACCAGCTGAATTCAACGGGAACATAGTTCATGAAATATGATTCTGAGTCAAGTCTGATTATATGTAATTTGTCCTGAATGAGAAGCAGTGCGAATGCAATGGCATTGCCGATGATGATTGCGCTGAACAAAATCTTCATCATGATGGCGATGAAGATCAACCGGATGCTTTTGTCGGTTGCGCCAAGCGCTTTGAGTACGCCAATGGTGTTTATTCTGTTGAGCACGATGATAATCAGGCATGCGATGATTGAAAAGCACGCAACAAAAGCCATCAGTCCAAGCACTACGGCTATGTTGGTGTTCAGCAAGTCGAGCCATGCGAAATGGGTGGGATTGCTTTCGCGTATGGTTGATAGTTGGAATTCGCCCGACAAGGATGTCTGTCCAGATGTTATGCGTTTTGTCAGGCGGTTGATGATGCCGGCTTTTACGTCGTCAATGTCGTTGCCTGATTTGCAATCCACGCCTATATATGATCCGGTGCTGGCGTCCCATTGGTTTACAGACTGCAGAGTTTTTAAATTTCCGATAAGAATATGCTCGTCGAAAGTGTCGAAGTCTGTATTGAAAATTCCGCAAATATTGCATCTGCGCATCCTGACTTGTTGGTTGTTCATAAAATAGATGTATAGGCGGTCGCCGATGTGGAGCTGCAGTTTGTCGGCGGTGGCCTTTGATACAAGCACGTTGTTCCCAGAAATGTCGGCTTTCCCAGCTGTCAATGTGCTGCGAAGATATGACAGGTCATAGCTGTCGGAAACGCCTTTAAATCGCAATCCTGAAAATCCGTCGGGCGATTTCAACACGCATGGAATCTCGCTGATTAGGTAGACAGACTTGATTCTCGGGTCGGCTTTTGAAGACAGCAGGGTAGACAGCTCGCTGTTGAAGTCAATGTAGCTTCTGATCATATTGTCGGAACTGTCAAGGTGCTTGTTGAAGATTTTTATATGGCTGTCAAGGTTGGTTATCTTGTTTATTATAGTTGATTTAAATCCAGTCACAACCGATACCGCAACAACCATTATGACTATAGCCAGAATCATTCCGGTTATGGCGACATTGAGGGTCGAAACAGCGGATCGTCCGTTGTTTGTCTGTTTGTTTAATTGTAATCGTTTGGCAAAAAATAATTCAAATCTCATAACATTGTGCTAAGACAGTGCAAAATTAAGGCATTTCTTCCAATGTTGTGTTATGGAATTGTTTTAATGTCGCATTTTGTGTGCGATGTTGCAAAATCAACTCTGATGGTGCGATATGGAGGGTAAATGAAAGCAAAAAGCCTTAATATCTGTCGAAATGATAATAAAAATGCAGTTTGGGTTGAATTAGTCATATGAAATGTGTACCTTTATGCCCGATTTTATAAATCTACAAAAACGATTATATGAAAGTATTAAAGTTTGGAGGAACATCTGTGGGCACGGTGAAAAGCCTGACCCACGTGAAAAGAATTGTCGAGAGTGAGGAAGAACTGGTGATTGTCGTAGTGTCGGCATTGGGCGGTATAACAGATATGCTTATTGCGACTGCACGAATGGCCTCCAAGGGGGATACATCATATCTGCAAAATTATGCAAAAATAATAGAGCGTCACAATGATGTGATAAATGGGATGGTGCCAAAAGACAAGCTTTTGGATGTGCACTCGGTTGTGGATCCTTTGCTGGAAGAACTTGGCAACATTTATCGAGGAGTGGCATTGATAAAGGATTTGTCTTCCCGTTCATTGGATATAATTGTCAGTTATGGCGAGCGACTCTCGTCGGCGATTATAAGCAGAATTATTGATTCTGCACAATATTTTGATTCGCGGAATTTCATAAAGACAGTAAGGCAATTCAATAAGCATGTGGTGGATTTTCCGACTACGGAGAGTCTTGTTCGCAGTGTGTTTGACCGTTTTTCCGGAAATGTGGCAGTTGTGCCTGGCTTTATATCTTCTGATAAAGAAAATGGCGATATAACAAATCTTGGCAGAGGAGGTAGCGATTATACAGCGTCGATTATCGCAGCGTCGTTGAATGCCCGTCTGTTGGAAATTTGGACGGATGTTGATGGGTTTATGACGGCTGATCCGAGAGTGATAAGCAATGCCTACGTTATCGACCAATTGTCGTTTGTTGAAGCGATGGAGCTGTGCAACTTTGGTGCAAAGGTTGTGTATCCGCCTACAATCTATCCGGTGTTTCACAAGAATATTCCAATCATAATAAAGAATACGTTCAATTCCGCAGCTCCTGGGACAAAGATCTCCAATGATGTGGTGCACGAGGACTCACGGGCTATTAAAGGAATTTCTTCAATCAGTGACACGTCATTGGTTACTGTGTCTGGACTTGGAATGGTGGGAGTGATTGGAATCAATTCGCGGATTTTCCAATGCCTTGCTCAGAATGGCATCAGTGTGTTTCTTGTGTCGCAGGCTTCTTCGGAACACAATACGACGTTTGCATTGAAAAGCGATGACGCCGATCTGGCTGTGGCGGTGTTGAACAAGGAGTTTGAGAAAGAAATAGAGATTGGAGAGATAACAAGTATCACCGCCGAGAAAAACCTGGCTACTGTAGCGGTTGTCGGAGAGAATATGAAACACACTCCAGGCATTGCTGGAAAGCTGTTTAATTCATTGGGCAGGAGTGGTATTAGTGTTATTGCCTGCGCGCAGGGCGCTTCCGAGACAAACATTTCGTTTGTTGTGAATGGAGATAATTTGCGAAAGACGCTCAACGTGATTCACGACTCATTCTTCCTGTCGGAATATCAGGTGCTGAATTTGTTTATTGTCGGAGTGGGTCATGTCGGGAAGCGTCTGATTGAGCAGATTCGCCATCAGCAATCCAATCTAAAGGATAATAAGGCATTGGAACTCAACGTTGTTGGGGTCGCCAACTCTCATCATTGCATATTCGACAGAAATGGAATCGATATAGAGCATTATGCCGATATCCTTGGCAAATCGGAGATGGTAGCCAGTCCGACAACGATTTGTGATGAAATAATAAAGATGAACATTTTCAATCCTGTGTTTGTCGACTGCACGGCAACAAAGGATATTGCCGCAATGTATGACCGGCTGTTGTCGCACAATGTAAATGTAGTGGCGGCAAATAAGCTGGCGGCATCATCTAAATATGACAATTATAAGAAGCTGAAGCAGATAGCCCGCAAGCGTGATGTGAAATTCTTGTTTGAGACAAATGTTGGTGCCGGACTGCCGATTATCAATACAATAAACAGTCTGATAAATTCAGGTGACAAGATATTGAAAATAGAGGCAGTGTTGTCGGGAACGTTGAATTATATATTTAATGTACTGTCGGAAAAAGTGCCGTTGAGCAAGGCTGTAATGATGGCGAAAGAAGCCGGCTACAGTGAACCTGACCCAAGAGAGGATCTTAGCGGGAAGGATGTTGTGCGCAAGTTGGTCATTTTGTCGAGAGAAGCCGGATATCGGATAGAAACTGAAGATGTAAAGAAAAATTTGTTTGTTCCGGAATCGTTGATGCAGGGAACAACGGAGAATTTCTTCAAGAACATTGCATCTATCGATGATGAGTTTGAGAAAAGAAGGGCGGTAACGGCGCAATCTGGACGGGCTTTGCGTTTTGTCGCGCGGCTTGAGAATGGCGAGGCAACTGTCGGTCTTGAGGAAGTGGCATCCGACAGTCCGTTCTATTCATTGGAAAGCAGTAACAATGTAATATTGATAACCACGGAGAGATATAAGGAGTATCCTATGGAAATCAAAGGATATGGAGCAGGCGCGGAAGTTACCGCCGCAGGAGTCTTCGCGGATATTATAAGCATAGCAAATATCAGATAATAATGAAATATGTGATTATACTTGGTGACGGTATGGCAGACGAGCCTATACCGTCATTGAATGGAAAAACGCCATTGCAAGCGGCTGATACTCCGACGTTCGACTATATGGCACCCAGGTCGAGGATGGGAATGCTTAAGACGGTGCCTGAAGGATTCCATCCGGGAAGTGAGGTGGCTAATATGTCGGTGCTCGGCTACGACCTTCCGACAACGTTTGAGGGCCGTGGCTCTTTAGAGGCGGCAAGCATCGGGGTGGATATTGAACGTGGAGAAATGGCAATGCGTTGCAACTTGATTTGCGTTGAGAATGGTAAAATAAAGAATCATTCTGCTGGACACATTTCTGATGAGGAGGCTGCGGAATTGATTGCCTTCCTTTCTGAGAAATTAGGCTCTGACACGGTGCGCTTCTATCCTGGGATCTCATATCGGCATTTGTTGAAAATTAGAGGTGGAGACAAGCGTATAGACTGCACACCACCACACGATGTGCCGGGAACGCCTTTCCGCGAAGTGCTTGTTAAGGCGGATGTGCCGGAAGCCGAGGAAACGGCTGATTTGATAAATGACTTGATATTGAAGTCGCAAGTGTTGTTGGCAAATCACCCTGTAAATAAAAAGCGTATTGCAGAGGGGAAAGATCCGGCGAACAGCATTTGGCCGTGGTCGCCAGGTTATCGCCCGTCAATGCCTACATTGGCGGAGCGGTTTGGCATAAAAAGCGGTGTGGTTATTTCCGCTGTTGACTTGATCCGTGGAATCGGCGTGTATGCCGGGCTTAAGCCTGTGGCTGTGGAAGGCGCGACTGGATTGTGGAACACGAACTATGAGGGAAAAGCCAAGGCCGCTATAGAGGCGATGAAAAACAATGATTTTGTGTTTGTTCATGTGGAGGCGAGCGATGAGGCTGGACATGAAGGCGATGTGGCATTAAAAACTCGCACTATTGAATATCTTGACCAGCGTTTGTGCAAGCCTATTGTTGAAGCGGCCGACAGGATGCAGGAATCTGTTAGGATAGCCGTGCTGCCCGATCATCCTACGCCATGCAGATTAAAGACTCACACGTCGAATCCAGTGCCTTTTATGATTTATTCCAAAGGAGAAAATGCCGATGGCATAAGTGAATATAATGAGTGTTCTGCAATAAATGGTTCGTTGGGAACGCTTGAAACAGATGGTTTTATAAAAGAATTGCTAAAATAGGGCATAATGAGATATTATAGTACGAACGGAGCGGCATCCGAGGTGACGCTAAAAGAAGCGATAATAAAAGGGCTTGCTCCTGACAAGGGACTTTATATGCCGGAATCGATAAAGACTTTGCCGGCTGCGTTTTTTAAAAATATAGGAGGCTTGTCGCTCCAGGAAATCGCTTATGCGGTGGCAGATTCGCTTTTCGGCGAAGATGTCGACGCTGATGTGTTGAAACGTATTGTCTATGACGCACTGAACTTCGACATACCATTGCATAAGGTTGCGGATAGACGTTATTGTTTGGAGCTGTATCACGGTCCGACATTGGCGTTCAAGGATGTAGGAGCAAGATTCATGGCCCGTATGCTTGGCTATTTCAATGCACAGGATTCGGACAAACGCCCTGTCAATGTGCTTGTGGCCACATCTGGCGATACCGGCAGCGCAGTGGCCAACGGCTTTCTCGGAGTGGATGGCGTGCACGTTTACGTGCTTTATCCGAAAGGAAAGGTGAGTCATATACAGGAGTCTCAATTCACGACATTGGGACGAAATATAACGGCGGTTGAAGTCGACGGGACATTTGACGACTGTCAGGCATTGGTGAAAAAGGCATTTATGGACGAGCAACTTAACGCTCATATGAAATTAACAAGTGCCAACTCTATCAATATCGCAAGATTCCTGCCGCAGATGTTCTATTATTTCTATGCATATGCACAGCTGGCTGCTGCAGGGAAAGAAGATTTGTCACAGATTGTTTTTGCGGTTCCGAGCGGAAACTTTGGCAACCTTACGGCTGGACTTATAGCGAAGCGCATGGGCTTGCCGATAAAACGATTCATTGCGGCAAACAATAGCAATGATGTGGTTTATGAGTATCTTGAAACAGGCAAATACAATCCTCGTCCGTCAATTCAGACAATCGCCAACGCAATGGATGTTGGCGACCCAAGCAATTTTGCAAGAATACTTGACCTGTACGGCTGTTCGTGGGAGAATATTAAAAGAGACATTTCCGGTGTGACATACTCTGATGCTCAGATCGGAGAGACATTGGCGTCAACATTCAAGACGGAGAATTATTTGCTGGATCCTCATGGAGCTGTGGGCTACAGGGCTATTTCTGAATGCTTGGCGGATGATGAGGTGGGAATTTGTCTGGAAACAGCTCATCCTGCTAAGTTTAAAGAAACGGTTGATTCTCTTACAGGTGGAGATGTCGCGATTCCGGAACGTTTGAAAGCGTTTATGGATGGCGAAAAGAAGTCGGTCCAAATGCTGCCGTCGTTCCGTGAATTCAAGGATTTTCTGATGAGGGAGTGAAACGGTAGAATCTAACGGTTGACTGCTGGATGGGAAAGTGCAGCGTAAGAATGTCCTCTGACACAGAAGCGTAGCATTCATCAAAATACAAATTCTTGTCAGCGGTAAACCAATGAATCTCATATTGATTATAGAAAGGGGTGCGGACAAGCGCTCCTTTCTTCATATATGGCGACCAGTATGATGAGAATCTGTTTGCTCCTGAGATGTATAATATGTCGTATCCTGAATCTGTAGGGACAAGAGCGATTGTGTATTTGCCGCCAAGTTCAAAACGGGAATCGTCGGTATTGCGGTCAAAGTAGCGCCAAAAGCCAACATAGAAATCATTGCCGGTGTTCTTTACGGCCTGTTCGACATCTGCCTGTGTGTAGCTTGTTTTGTTGGAAACGCGTTTGTCGGGAATGCTTTTGAACTCGATTCTTTTGATTGAAATCTTGTTTTTGCCAGCGACAATTCCTGCGGAAAATGTTTTTTGAGGAATATATTCGCAGGAGAAAAGGGTGGAAAGCTCTTTGTTTCCGGCAGAAAGGGAAAGGACGCCATTGTCCACTTTTATCTGAAAGGTGTTATATCTGTTGGGCTCGAATGCCATTTTGCTGTCAATGTCTGATTCTTTGACAATTGACTTTTCTCCATTAGAAACGACCTGTATGGCTACGTGAAAGCAATCTTTTCGTGTGATTTCATCAAAATGGTTTTTGGTGTTTCTTTTGAATATAGCGGAGGAATAGTTGTCGGAGTCGATGTAGTCCCAAACAATTCCGAATTCCGCACTTGGCGCAGATGGAGACAAAAGTCGTGAGGCATTGTCGATTTCATCACCATCGCGCAACCTTATTTTGAAAGAGAAGTCGCAACTGTCGGGGTTGTTGAAAGTGAATGGTATGAATTTCAGACAATTGGAGCCGGCATTGTCGATGAAAATTTCATTACGGGAATTTCTGTCGAGCCCGGCACTGATGTCGCAGTCATTGTTGCAGTCCCAGTAAATCTGCTCTGAATATGTTGTTGATGGCAATGATAAACATAGCAAAGCCAGGAATAACGTTTTGATTTTCATAATAAGAGATGTTGTATTTGATGCGTGTCAGACAAGGTTATGAACCTTTGTCAATAATGCAAAAGTAAGTAAAAAATTAGAATATGTAGACGCTCTGAGTCACTTTTTCGGATTGACTCACCATTCTATTGGCTGATTTTTGTTAAATTTGCATTTCATATGGAAATAGTGAAAGTAATAATAGCGGGTCTCGCTATCGGAATATTGATATCTGCACCAATGGGGCCGATAGGAATGCTGTGCATTCAGCGCACGTTGAACAAGGGACGTGCATCTGGCTTTTTTACCGGTGTAGGCGCGGCATTCTCTGATTTGTTGTATTCATTGCTGACAGGATTTGGACTGTCGTTTGTCATAAATTTCATAGAAAAAAATCAGACGGTGCTTCAGATTTTCGGAAGTGTCGTATTGCTTGGTTTTGGTGTGTACATTGCACGGAAAAACCCTGCAAAAATGATAAAGGAAAAGAAGGGACATCCGGTGAAAAACAACTATGTTCAGGATTTGATTACCGGTTTCTTGTTCACGTTCTCCAATCCGTTGATAATTTTCCTTATAATCGGATTGTATGCACGATTTAATTTCTTGACCAACATAACATCAATCTACGGTTATTTTATTGGCTTTCTGTCTATTATTATTGGGGCTTTGGGCTGGTGGTTTTTGATAACCTACTTTGTCAGCAAAGTCAGAGGCCGTTTTAATGTGAGGAGTATGTGGTTGATCAACATTTTCATAGGAAGTTTAATTTGCTTGATGTCGGTTATCGGCATGGGGCTTTCAATAATGGAGTTGCTATGAACGGAGAAGAATATGTATTGAATGTACCTTTTGTGGAAGGTCTTGATGCAATGTCGATGGTTTCGGTTGCAGACTATATGGAATTGCATCTGAAGAAGGTGGGAATAAATTGTGTGAATTGGGAGGATAAATATCCATATCACCCAATAACGGTGTTCTCGATGGCTTACTCTGACAAATTCCTATATGTGAACTATTTTGTTAGATGCAACTATCTGCGTGCGGTGAATTATAAAAACAACAGTCCGGTGGCAGAGGACAGCTGTGTGGAATTTTTCCTGCAGACGCCTGGCAGTGAGGAATATTGGAACTTTGAATTTAATTGTATCGGTGCAATAAATGCTTCTCATCGGAAAGACCGCAAGCATCCTATACGGCTTACCGATATGGAACTGGCTACAGTGAAAAGGTATGCCACATGCGGAAATAATCCGTTCCAGGAACTTGAGGGTATTTTTAATTGGGGACTTACCATCGCGATTCCGTTTGAGTTGATAGGGGTTGACGTTTCAAAGCGCCCGATTGAAATGAAAGGCAACCTGTATAAATGTGCGTCGGCGACGAGCATGCCGCATTATCTGAGCTGGGCGCCGATAAAAACTGACAAGCCGGATTTCCATAGGCCTGAATTTTTCGGAAAAATAATCCTTGAATAATCCCCAAAAAAGAAAGTATGAAAGATTTGCTGTTGGCACTACGTTTTCTTATCGCTCCGGTATCTTCGTGGACGATGGAAAAACAAAATGGGCACTTGCCGTCAAAGCATGAAAGAGGGTGGTTTTATCCGCTGCTTGCTGTCGCTGGAGCATCATCGTTTGTGCAAATGTTGTATGGAGAAACATTGACGGTTGCGTTGGTGCGCGGTATTGCAATGTTTTCGGCATTCTTCCTTGGCTATATGATAAGTCCTGCTCTTGCATCTTCTGTGGTGCGTAGATTGAGAACGGAAAAGTCGGAGTCGGTCACAGAATCGGATTTGAAAATATTGACGATGTTTGTCTATTCGATAGGAGTGATAGTGGCAATTGTGCAGAACCTATTGCCAACGCCGATGATGCCTCTGTATATTTTCGTTGTGTATCTGCTGTTTGTCTTGTCGAAGTGTGCTGAAATCTTCGGGGCTGACACGGATGAGAAGAAAATATGGTTTGTGTTTGGAGTATTCCTTGCCCTGGCATTGGTGCCGATAGTAGTGGTTATAGTAATTATGAAATTTAATCCACAGGATGTAATATGAAATTGAAACTGAATGCAGTCAACATAAAGAACAGACGTGCCACGTTCGATTTTGACATTGTAGAAACCTACACGGCAGGAATTGTGCTGACAGGCACGGAAATCAAGTCAATTCGTCTTGGCAAGGCGGGCTTGACAGATGCGTTCTGTTATGAGAACAATGGCGAGATTTGGATAAAGAATATGTATGTGGGGGAATATTTCTATGGATCCTACAACAATCATTCTTCTCGGAGAGACCGCAAGTTGCTGTTGAACAAGAAGGAGATTCGTGAAATAGGCAAGGCTTCGAAAGACAGCGGATTTTCTATTGTGCCGCTGAAGGTGTTTATAAGCGACAAGGGGCTGGCAAAGGTTGTCATTGCTCTTGCCAAAGGTAAGAAAGAATACGACAAACGTCAGTCGATAAAAGAGCGCGAAGACAAACGCGAAATGGACCGTATGTTTAAACGGTGACGTGGCGGCATAGAATAAGGACTTTTGAATTGTCGGCAAGGGTGGTGGCGAAAATATAATCATTTCCTCCGTCGGCAATCTTGAGCCTTTTCCTCAAATCATCTGGCTTCATTGGAAAGTTGCGGCAAGAGATGTTTGCTGACTTGACAGATGATTTAATCTTCTTTATGTCGGGCTTCGATAAAGATAAAACATTTGTTATGGAAAACACCCGGCCTGGATATTCGTGGTTGGTGGTGATATCGGACAGATACAGATGTGAATTCGCAGCCAAGCGGATGAGGCCGAATTTATCGGCGACAATGTCATAAGCTCCGGCTTTCATTATTGATGCGTTTGGAACGAATAACTGTTGACCGGGATGTGGTGTCCCGTCTGCGATTGAAATGGATTTATCTTCGAATTTGAACGTGAATTCGATTGCTTCGTTTGCAACGAAGTCGATGCAGTGAATTTGTGGCTGTTTCGCTGTCTGTGGAAAGTCAATTCTAAACAAAAGCTCCTTGCACTCGTTTTTCACTGACAATATCCAGACTTCTGTAATCCCAGGGAAATCGCTGATTGTTTGCGAGATGTCTGCCATTGGAGATGCTTTGACAATGATGAAATTGCAGCGGGATTCTATCTGCGGGATAATTAGGTTTAAGTCGGGGACGGTGTCTTTGATTGCGTATGTGCGGGAATTGCGGTCGTCGGTCAGCCTGCGCGACGGATCAATGAATGCTGCGGAAAACGGGTTCTTGACCTTGTCCAAATAACTTTCGGCAAAGTCGTTTACTACGGAAACGTTGTTTATCCCAAGTTTATGCATATTGTGTTTTACCGCAGATGTGACAATCTCAGCTGCATCAATGCTTACCACTGACTTGGCCTGTTGCGCAATGTAGAACGAGTCGATGCCGAGTCCGCATGTCAAATCGACCACAGCATCGCATCCGGCAAACAGGTTGGCGTGGAATTTAGCCAAGATTTCAGAAGAGCACTGCTCTATGGAAACGTCGGTGGGATAGGCAATTTTTTCAGCCAATTCCGGTAGCTTCTTTTTTGCCTTGCGCCTGCATTCTATTTGGGTTATTGCTAAATTCTTGTCGAATTTGAGATTGTCAAATCTTTTCAGCCTTAGTGTGGAAGCGTCGGTTGTGCTATATTGGGATATGAATGATTTGAATTCTGGATTGTCGACAAATGAAAAATCTTCACACATAAGGCAATTCTATTACGTTCTACAAAAGTAATAATTAATTCTTCTATACGGAAATATTTAACCATTTTTGCTTCTGTTTCTGATGGTTATGTGTTGTGGGTAATCTTGCGGAAAATAAAATGATGGCAAATTTGAAGAAAAAGTGGAAAAATTCTTGCAGATTAAAAGATTTTATCTAATTTTGCAATCAAGAAAACAATAAAATGAACGTGAATCATTTTGCATATTATTTTGGCTTTTACTTTTATTTTGATAAAAAATAGAGGCGGGACGATATGCAATATATAAAGACAAAGAAAATTAGTAATCATATTAAAATCCCGCCATTGAGCGGGATTTTTTATTTAGTATGACCGAATGAAGAAAAAAGTAACAATACAGGGCGTAAAAGGATGTTTCCATGATGCTGCGGCAAGAGCATATTTTGCGGGAGAGGATATTGACGTGGTGCCGTGTGAAACGTTTGGCAGTATGTTTGATTGTCTGAAGTCCGACAGTTCGCTGATTGGCGCGATGGCGATTGAAAACACGATTGCCGGTAGTCTGTTGCAAAATCACGAGCTTCTTCGCCAAAGCAATCTTACGGTGGTAGGAGAGTACAAGATGCGCATATCTCATGTGTTGTGCGCTTTGCCTGGACAGAATATAGATGAGCTGACAGAGGTTAACTCGCATCCGATGGCTCTTATGCAATGCGAGCAGTTTCTGCATCGCCATCCAAATCTGAAGATGGTGGAGAAGACCGATACTGCGGGCAGCGCGGAAGAAATTGCAAAGTTGGGATTGCGTGGACATGCTGCCATTTGTGGAAAATTGGCGGCTCAATTATATGGCTTGAATATTTTGGAAGAAGGCATTGAGACAAACAAGCGTAATTTCACGAGGTTTCTTATCATCGCCGATCCGATAATGTCGCATGAGCTTTCCTATGGCAAGAAAATAGACAAGGCGTCGTTGGTTTTCACGTTGCCACACACGCAGGGCAGCCTGGCTAAGATTCTTACAATTTTTTCATTCTATGATATCAACCTCTCTAAAATCCAATCGATTCCAATTATCGGAAGAGAGTGTCGGTTTTTCATCAATCTGACTTTTGATGACTATACGCGTTACCGTCAGTCGATAGAGGCTGTAAAACCATTGATTACTGATTTTAAAATTTTAGGCGAATATTCCAATTTCAATCAAGATGGAAAAGAATAGCAATATATGCCCGGCAAATCGGGTGAGACAAGTTAAGGAGTACTACTTCTCAAAGAAGTTGAAAGAAGTGGCGCAGCTGAATGCAAAAGGTATGGACATTATATCTTTGGGCATCGGAGGCCCTGACCGTCCGCCGCATCAGTCGGTGATTGACACATTGTGTGATGTGGCTCGGAGGCACGACACTCATGGCTATCAGCCGTATGTCGGATTGCCGTCGCTTCGCGGTGCTTATGCTGATTGGTATCGCCGTTGGTACGGTGTAGAACTGAATCCTGATAAAGAAATCCAACCGTTGATTGGTTCAAAAGAGGGTATCCTTCACATTACGCTTGCTTTTGTCAATCCTGGCGATGCTGTGCTTGTGCCAAATCCGGGGTATCCTACATACTCTTCGGTGAGCAAATTGGCGGAGGCTGAAATCCTGACATATAATCTAAAAGAAGAAAATGGGTGGTATCCTGATTTCAACGAGTTGGAGCGGATGCCGCTCGACAGGGTGAAACTGATGTGGGTGAACTATCCTAACATGCCAACAGGCGCGCCTGCGACAATGGAGTTGTTTCAGAAGATTGTGGACTTCGGCCGCCGGCACAATATCGTGATTGTCAATGACAATCCGTATAGCTTTATCTTAAACGACAACCCTGTAAGCCTGCTTTCTGTGCCTGGAGCAAAAGACATTGCCATTGAGATGAATTCGTTGAGCAAATCGCATAATATGGCGGGATGGCGTATGGGAATGCTGGCGTCAAACGCTCAGTTTGTAGAGTGGATACTTAAAGTGAAGTCAAATATTGACTCCGGACAGTTTCGCCCGGCAATGGAGGCAGCGGTAACGGCTTTGTCGTGCGATGGGTCGTGGTATGCCGAGCTTAATAAGGTGTATGCCGAACGCCGAAAGGTGGCGGAGGCGATTATGATGCAACTCGGATGCTCATTTGACAAATCTCAGAAGGGACTGTTCCTATGGGGAAGGATTCCTGAAGGGGAGGAGTCGTCTGAAAAATTCGCCGACCGCATTCTGTACGGTGCGCGGGTGTTTATCACGCCTGGATTTATTTTCGGAAGCAACGGAGAACGCTATGTCAGAATATCGCTTTGTGCGACAGAGGAAAAGATGCGGGAGGCTTTGAATAGAATTAAAGAAATGAAATAAAAACATAAGATTATGAACGATATTAAACCTATTAAGTTTTGTGGCGTTGACTCAAAACGCCCTGTTGTAATTGCTGGTCCGTGCAGTGCCGAGACAGAGGAACAGGTGATGGAAACGGCTAAGGATTTGGCAAAGAATGGTGTTAGAATCTTTCGTGCCGGCATTTGGAAACCGCGCACCAAACCGGGCGGATTCGAAGGTGTGGGCAGTGTCGGTCTGACATGGTTGCAGGAGGTGAAGAAGGAGACTGGTATGCTTGTGGCAACAGAGGTTGCAAACAAACAGCATGTTGAAGAGGCACTCAATGCCGGAGTGGATGTGCTTTGGATTGGCGCGCGCACTTCGGCCAACCCGTTTGCCATGCAGGAAATCGCAGACTCGCTTGTCGGAGCGGATGTGCCGGTGCTGGTTAAGAATCCGGTCAATCCCGATCTTGAGTTGTGGATTGGTGCGATGCAACGCATTTACAATGCTGGAATCAGGCAGATTGGAGCCATTCACCGTGGATTCAGTGCTTATGGCAAACATTTGTACCGCAATATGCCGCAGTGGCACATCCCTATTGAATTGCGCCGCCGTATGCCGGAACTGACACTGATCTGCGATCCGTCGCACATTGGAGGCAAGCGTGAGCTGGTGGCTCCGTTGTCGCAGCAGGCGATGGATATGGGCTTTGACGGACTTATCGTGGAGTCGCATTGTGATCCTGACAGTGCTTGGAGCGACAAGAGCCAGCAGGTCACTCCCGAGGTGCTTAACTTTATACTGAATATGCTTGTGGTGCGCGACACAACGCAGACCACAGAAAGCCTCACGCTGTTGCGCCAGCAGATTGATCAGATAGATAATGATTTGCTTGAAGCCTTGAGCAAGCGTATGCGCATTTCGCGTGAGATTGGTCAGTACAAGAAAGAGCACAGTATGCCGGTGGTGCAGATGGGACGTTACGACGACATCCTTAACTCACGTGCGGCGGCTGCGGAAGAGTTGGGCATGAACGGTGATTTCATGAAGACGGTTTACCAAGCGATCCACGAAGAGTCGGTTCGTCAGCAAATTGAGGTATTGAACAATAGAATGCGATAGTGACGATGAGAATACTGATTATAGGAGCCGGAAAGATGGGCTCGTTTTTCTCCGATTTGTTGAGTTTCAAGCATTCTGTTGCGGTTTTTGAGACCAATCCGCAGCGTTTGCGTTTTACTTATAATGTGAGACGAATGTCGTCTCCGGATGAGATTGCCGACTTCGACCCTCAGTTGGTCATCAATGCCGCAACGGTGAAGTATACGCTCGAGGCATTCCGCATGGTGATGCCGTATATCGGCAAAGAATGCATTCTTGCCGATATAGCTTCGGTGAAGACGGGATTGCCTGAGTTTTATGCCGAATGCGGGCATCCCTTTGTCAGCACACACCCGATGTTTGGACCTACGTTCGCTTCGTTGAGCAATCTGCAGGATGAGAATGCGATAATCATAAGCGAGGGCGACCATTTGGGCAAGGTGTTTTTCAAGGGCCTTTACAACGAGTTGCATCTCAATATCCGCGAGTACACGTTTAAGGAGCACGACGAGGTGATTGCTTATTCGTTGTCAATACCGTTTACGTCGACGCTTGTGTTTGGCAGCGTGATGAAGCATCAGGATGCGCCGGGAACCACCTATAAACGCCATATGGCGATAGCCCGTGGACTGATGTCGGAGGATGATTTTCTGCTCACGGAGATTCTGTTTAATCCGCACACTGTGGAACAGATTGGCAAGATTCAGGACAAGTTGGAAACGCTGAAGGAGATTGTGGCGCACAAGGATTCCAACGCGATGAAGGAGTTTCTTGAACAGGTGCGCGAGAATTTGAAATAGCGCTTTTGAAAGCAATATGCAGAGCCAGACAGCCTTTTGGGTGTCTGGCTCTATTCGTGATGGTATGGCTCGTTGTGCATTATGGAGTATGCCCGATAGAGCTGCTCGCAGAACACAAGGCGTATCAAGTCGTGCGGAAATGTCATTTTCGACAGCGATATTTTTCCATTGGCACGGGCATAGACATCGTCGGAAAATCCGTATGGCCCGCCTACTACGAACACCAATCGCTTGCCTACGGTCTGCATCTTCTTTTCAATATATGCTGAAAATTCCATAGATTTCATTTCTTTGCCGTGCTCGTCGAGCAGCACAACGCAGTCCGACGGCTCGAAGGCGGCGAGCAGATTCTGTCCCTCGGCAACCTTTTGCTGGGCTTGCGTCAGATTGCGGGTGTTTTTTGCATCGGCGATATATTGTATTGCGAACGGCACGTAGCGGTTCACCCGCCGGCTGTAGTCCTCGATGCCTGGCGACAGATAGTTATGATTTGTTTTTCCTACAACGAATAGGCATATTTTCATAATTCTTCTGGATTTTTAAAACACGGGCATAAAGCGTCGTTTAATCATTATTATGCCAGGTGTTACTTTTCTTCTGCAAAATTACGTCAGTTATGCGGAAATTAATCATTACTTTTTCTCAAAAAATCAAAACAAGATGGAAAGAAACAATATTATTGAGAAAAAAGCAGTGCGCAGACCGCGCAGAGTACTTGAATATTGGCGTGGCTTGATTCTGAACTTGAAAACCAATATGAATTTTGGCACGGCGCGTAATTATCGCAACTCGCTCTACAGGTTTTCTGAATTTCTTGACAGGCACGACATCGCATTTTCCAAAATTGACGCCGATTTGGTGTCTGATTATGAACTGTGGCTGCGGAAACGTGGGCTGAAGATGAACAGCGTGTCGTTTTATTTGCGATGCCTGAGGTCGGTCTGCAATCAAGCGGTATCAGAAGGCATAGCGCGGCAGATTGTGCCGTTCCAGAAAGTGTTCACAGGAGTGTGCGCCACGCGCAAGCTGGCTGTGCCAGAGACGGTGTTCTCCAAGTTGCTTCATTGGCAGCTGCTGCCCGAGCAAGAGTCGCTGGCTTTGTCGCGCGACATCTTTTTGTTCAGCTATTGCGCGCGTGGAATGGCGTTTGTCGACATTGCTTTTCTGCGGCGCGACGACATCTGTGGTGACTGGTTCAGCTACGTGCGCCGCAAGACGGGGCAACGGCTCACCGTGCGCATTGAGCCGCCAATGGCTGCCATAATCAACCGCTACAAAAACGAAGCAGGAGAGTATGTGTTCCCAATAATCAGTGCCGACGGACAGGATGCCTACCGGCAATACCAGACCGCGTTGGGCTATCACAACCGTAAGCTGAAGCAGTTGGCTGAAATTGCAGGAATCTCGGAGAAGTTGTCGACCTACACGGCGCGTCACAGTTGGGCTACCGCTGCGCGGCGCCACAACGTGCCGTTGTCAATCATCAGCGCCGGACTTGGACACTCTTCCGAGCGCACCACGCTTATTTATCTTGATTCAGTGGAAAATGTGGCATTGGACAATGCCAACCATGAAATTCTGAAGTGCTTGTGATGTGCGGTTTCTCCGCAAGAAACCGCACATCTGTTAAATGCATTGATAGTAAGATGTATAGCACCGACATTTGGCGAAAATCGCGAGCTTTAGCGTGCGAAAATGGGCCGCAGGTCTCGGCAGCTCAGCTGTCGCAATCAAGATACGTGACATGGCGACGATAGAGAAACCGCCGCATTGCCGTAGTGGCTGAACGATTAACTTTCAACCACTTACAACGTCTGCGCAATTCAACTTTAAAAAAAGGTTGAATTAATATTGCATTCCACAAGCCTTTTTCAAGAAAATTATCTATCTTTGCAAAACGTTGTGAGGTTTCTTGCGGAGAAACCTCACGAAGAGGGTTACGGACAGCGACCACGGGTAGTGGAACGCGCCGAGTTCCGGGGTTTTAGACAGATGAAAATTAGCGGACTAACCCGACTTGCTGTGCGCTGAAGGTCGAAAAACCGCGGTGGGCAGGAATGGAAGTTATATCCTTACGCGAATGGTTGAGGCGGAAAATCACGAATTGCATTGGTATGCCTTGAAGGTGTTCTACAACAAAGTTTTTGCTGCGGAGGAGGAGCTGACGGCCGACGGCACAGAGTGCTACGTGCCGGTGGAAGAAACCGTGGTGGAGCGAGGAGGGCAGCGCCGCAAGGTGCGCCGTCCCGTGATAAATTCGCTGATGTTTTTCCGCGCTGCCGAGGAGCGCGCCGTAGCGGTGCAGCGTCAGCTCACCGACCGCGCAATCCTCTACACCCGCCATTGCGATGACGGCAGCCGCAGACCCTATGCCATCCCCGACCGGGAGATGAACGTGTTTATGCTTGTCGCCTCATCGGGAGAGACCGGGCTGGAATACTTTGGCGATGAAGACCGCAAGTTTGCGGAAGGACAGCGCGTGCGCGTCACCGACGGCCCCTTCCGTGGCGCCGAAGGCAGCATTCAGCGCATCCATGGCGACCGCCGCCTCCTCGTCAGCATCCGCGGCATCTGTGCCGTCGCCACAACCTATATCCCAAAAGCATTTTTAGAAGAAATAAAAAGTTGATATGAACATAGCAATAGTAGGTACCGGATACGTAGGATTGGTGTCGGGTACATGTTTCGCAGAAATGGGAGTCAATGTTACGTGCGTTGATATTGATGAGTCAAAAATCAACAGGTTGCTCAACGGAGAGATTCCGATTTATGAACCTGGACTCGACGAGATGGTGCTCCGCAACTATCGCGAAGGCCGTCTGAAGTTTACAACGGATTTGACAACGGTGCTGGATGATGTAGAAATTGTTTTCAGTGCCGTGGGCACGCCTCCTGATGAGGATGGTAGCGCCGACTTGAAGTATGTGCTTGAGGTGGCGCGTACAGTTGGCCGTAATATTAAGAAATATGTGCTGTTGGTGACGAAGTCGACCGTGCCAGTAGGAACGGCGAAAAAGGTAAAAGCCGCCATTCAGGAAGAGCTGGACAAGCGAGGTGTCAATATTCCGTTTGATGTGGCATCCAATCCGGAGTTTCTTAAAGAAGGTGCGGCGATAAAGGATTTCATGAGTCCTGACCGCGTTGTTGTCGGTGTCGAGACAGAAAAAGCCAAGGATTTGATGAGCCGCCTTTACCGTCCTGTGATGCTCAACAATTTCCGCGTGATTTTTACAGACATTCCGAGTGCGGAAATGATAAAATATGCCGCGAATTCAATGCTTGCCACCCGCATCTCGTTTATGAACGACATTGCCAATCTTTGCGAACTTGTCGGTGCCGACGTGAATATGGTGCGCAAGGGCATCGGTAGCGACACGCGTATCGGCAGCAAATTCCTTTATCCTGGTTGTGGCTATGGAGGTTCGTGTTTCCCGAAAGATGTTAAGGCGTTGATAAAGACTGCGGAAAAGAATGGCTATAAAATGCAGGTGCTCAAAGCGGTTGAAGACGTTAATGAATATCAGAAGACTGTGGTTTTCAAGAAACTGCAGCAACATTATAATGGCGACTTGAAAGGCAGGACCATTGCATTGTGGGGACTGTCGTTCAAGCCGGAAACCGACGATATGCGCGAGGCGACATCGCTTGTCACCATCAAGTTGCTTCAGGAAGCAGGGTGCAGCGTCAGGGTGTTTGATCCGATTGCCATGCCGGAGTGCCGTCGCCGAATCGGAGACAGCGTTGCGTATGCCAAGGATATGTATGAGGCGGTGCTCGACGCCGACGCTTTGCTTATGCTTACGGAGTGGAAGCAATTCCGTATGCCTTCGTGGGCGGTGCTGAAGAAAACGATGAAATCGACGGTGGTAATCGACGGTCGCAACATTTATGACTCCAAAGAATTGGAGGAGAACGGTTTCACATATTATTGCATAGGACAGAAATAATGAAGATATTGGTTACAGGAGCCGCAGGCTTCATCGGCTCCCACCTGTGCTGGCATCTGCTTGGCAGAGGCGACGAGGTGGTAGGAATTGATAATTTGAACGACTACTATCCTGTGAGTCTGAAATATGCCCGTCTGCGAGAGGGCGGGATAGAGGAGCGCGACCTTGTGCAGGGGCACGAGGTGAGGAGCGCTAAATATCCAGGATTCCGTTTCCGCAGAATGGACATAACTGACAAATGGGCGTTGATGGACTTGTGCGGCAAAGAGCGTTTTGATGTTGTGGTCAATCTTGCGGCGCAGGCAGGTGTGCGTTATTCCATTGAGAATCCCGACGCATACGTGCAGAGCAACGTCGTCGGATTTCTCAATCTTTTAGAGTGCGTCCGCCGCTATCCGGTGAGGCATTTCGTCTACGCTTCGTCAAGTTCGGTGTATGGAGGCAATACGAAAACACCGTTCTCGGAGGACGACCGGGTTGACAATCAAGTCTCAATCTATGCTGCCACAAAGAAGAGCAACGAGTTGATGGCAAACGTCTACAGCCACCTCTACGGAATCCCTGCCACAGGATTGCGGTTCTTTACGGTATATGGACCGTGGGGACGTCCCGATATGGCGCCGATGCTGTTTACCAAAGCGATACTTGCAGGCCGTCCGATAAAGGTGTTCAACAACGGCAATCTGTCGCGCGACTTCACATATATCGATGACATAGTCAACGGGACAGTGGGCGTTATCGACAATCCTCGGGAAGGCAGCCGCGTGTACAATATCGGATGCGGCCACCCGACACAGTTGATGGAGTTTATCCAGACCATTGAAACCTGTCTTGGAAAGAAGGCGCAGATGGAGATGATGCCGATGCAGCCGGGCGATGTTTATCAGACATACGCCGACACCTCACGCCTCGCCGCCGAGATTGGTTATCGGCCATCCACACTGCTTGCCGACGGTATTGCAAAGTTTGTGGAATGGTATAAAATGTTTGTGAAATAGGAAAAACGGGTGAAGGCCGGGAGCAATTATAGTAATAACAACAAGCGCATAGCGAAGAACACTCTGATGCTTTATATCAGGATGTTTCTGATGATGGCCGTGACGCTATATACGTCAAGAGTTGTGCTCCAACAGTTGGGAGTTGAGGATTTTGGTGTATATAATGTTGTGGGAGGATTGGTGTCAACATTCTCAATATTAACAAATTCGTTGTCCGGAGCATGTTCCAGGTTTATAAATTTTGAATTGGGAACAGGAAATTTCCAAAAATTGAAATCGATAGTTTCTACATCGTTCAATATTCAGATTTATCTGTCAATTGCAGTACTCATTGCATTAGAGAGCCTGGGACCATGGTTTTTAAATAATTATATGGAAATTCCATCAGGACGTTTAGTGGCAGCGAATTGGGTCCTTCAATTCACTATCGCTATGTTTGTGGTGAAATTGATAATGGTTCCACTGAATGCTTTAATCGTATCGCATGAGAGGATGAGCGCTTATGCTTACTTCAGCATCATTGAAGTTGTTTTGCAATTGTTGATTGTGTTTTTATTAGGGGTTTCAGATTCAGATAAATTGATTCTGTATCCATTTTTAATGTTTGTAGTGTCAATTGTTGTTTTTGGTTTATACTTGTTTTACTGTCTGTCACAATTCAAAGAATGTACGTATTCAATAAGAGTAGATACTGCTGAACTGAAAAAAATGTCGGGGTTTGCCGGTTGGAATTTTTTGGGAACAACAGCAGGAGTCTTGAGAAATCAAGGCATTGACATCATCGTCAACATGTTCTTTGGAGTAGTGCTGAACGCTGCCAGAGGGGTCGCCAATCAAGTAAATACAGCATTGGGTAAATTTATAAGCAGTTTTATGACTGCACTGAATCCTCAGATAACACATTCATATGCTTCTGGAGATATAGGGCGGATGGAATTTCTTGTGTTTCAAGGATCCAGATTCTCATATTATTTGATGCTTTTTCTGACAGTCCCTGTTGTGCTTGAAATGGATTATATCCTTCATTTGTGGCTTAAAACTGTGCCGGAATCGGCAGTTTTGTTTTCTCAGATGCAGTTGCTCATAGCGTTGGTCGGATGTTTGTCGCAGACAATGGTTATGGCATTGCTTGCAACTGGAAATATAAGAAATTACCAATTATTGGTTGGTGGAATTTCGTTGCTTTGTTTCCCGGTCGCTTATGTTTTTCTGTACTGTGGTTTTTCCGCGTATGTGACATATATTGTCCTATTTTTTTCAGAATTGGGATGTCTGTTCGCACGAAGTTATATGATGAAAAAGTTGATAGGTGTCAAAATTGGGAAATTTATCAGGCAAGTTGTTGTAAAAGTTGTATTTGTTTCGATAGCAGCATGTGTATTTCCTATTGCCGTGATTCTATTAAAGGATGAGTCGTTTGGTAGATTTGTTATATCGATTCTTGTCTCAATGTCGTCGTGCTTAATTTCTATATACTATTTGGGGCTAAATAAAGAAGAGAGGAACTTCTTGCTCAATAAAGTTGGCAATGTTTTTGGAAAGATAAAACCACAGAGTCATAATTAATTCAATGATACAGATAATAAAAAAAACAGAATGCTGCGGATGCACAGCATGTGTGTCTGTTTGTCCGAGGAAATGCATTTCAATGGAAGTGGATGCCGAGGGGTTTGGTTATCCTAAAGTGGATATGGAATCTTGTGTTGATTGTGGCTTGTGTGAGAAGGTTTGTCCATTAAAGAATGATTCTAAAAAGAGTGGCGATCAGTCTATTTATGGGTTACGTAATAAAGATGAGCATATAGTGCAGGAGAGCACTTCTGGAGGCGGATTTTTTGCGATAGCAAGATTTGTAGTAGAGCAGGGAGGCATTGTTTATGGAGCTGCCTATGACGCAGAATTTAAGGTGGTGCATTGCTCGGCAGACAATCTCAATGATTGTAGAAAATTTCATGGGGCAAAATATGTGGAAAGTATTATTTCGGACTCGTTGTTTCTCGAGATCCAACAGGTCTTGAAGACGGGGCGGATGGTGCTTTTTTCTGGGACACCATGTCAGGTTGATGGCTTGAAACGGTTTCTGCGAAAACCATATGATAATTTAATAACGGTGGATTTGGTATGCAGCAGCGTTACAAGTCCAATGATTTTCTCTGATTATATTCGGTTTGTTCAACGCAAGAAGCAATTGAAGTCGATAAATATGCGTTGGAAAGAGAAGGGCTGGAGCCATTCTACGCAACGCTTGGTGTTTATGGATGGTACAGATATTATAGGAAAAGGAGATGCTGCGCTTTGGCATACAATCGCTTTTTCACACATCGCAAATCGCCCGTCGTGTCATGAGTGTCGTTACACTAATTTCAATCGTCCAGGGGATTTTACATTGGGAGACTTTTGGGGGATTGAGAAATCATATCCAGAATTTTTTGATGACAGAGGAGTGTCACTTTTTATGGTAAATACCGATAAAGGACATTTAGTGTTGAAACAAATAGAACAGACCGTATTTTTATTGCCAACCGATAAAACCAATTGTTTGCAACCACGATTGAAGTCTCCAGTAAAGCCGAATGCAGATAGAAGTCGGTTTTGGGAAGAGTATGCTTCTGAAAAATTTGAAAAGATTTCAAGAACATATTGGAGATATGGTTTTTGGAATCAAGAAAAATACAGAATGCGGAAAATACTCAGTTTTATATATCATTCAATAAAAAGATCATGAAGATTGGCCTCCTGACAATTTGGCGCGAGAAAAATTTTGGTGCAGAAATGCAGGCTTATGCAACGATAAAAGCCTTGCAAAATCTTGGTCATGATGTAGAAATGATAGACTTCAGACTATCTGATATAGCCCATCCCACAATCAAACAAAGAATAATAAAAATATTGACGTATATAACAAAAGAAGACTTTAAATTCAGGAAGTTTTGGAAAAATCACATTCCGAAAGGATTCCATTATAAAAAACCGGAGGAATTGAAATGCAATCCCCCAAAGGTTGATTTGTTGCTGGTAGGCAGTGACCAAGTTTGGAATCCTTCAATAACAAAGGAAAAAGCGTTGACATACTTCCTTGATTTTGGAGAAACTGGTGTCAGAAAAGCGTCTTATGCATCAAGTTTCGGGGTGTCGGAATGGTTGGAGTCAAAACAAATGACGGAAAATGTTGCTGAATTGTTAGGCCGCTTTTCTTTGTTGAGCTGTCGGGAAACCTCTGGCGTTGAAATTTTAAAGAACACATTTAGACAAGACGCGTCAACTGTTTTGGATCCGACCTTATTACATACCGAATATCCAGAGTTGACAGGCAAATTACAAAATCGTAGGACTCTGGTTTTTTATCCACTAAGCCCTTTCCCAGAATTGGAAACATTTTGTAAGGAAACTGCGGTAAAGTTGGGATTGGACTACGTTGATGCAAATCATAAGAATTACTTAATTAGAAAAATTGTTTGGGATAGGCCTGGGGTTGAGGAATGGGTGCGTACAATAGCGGAAGCCGAATTGGTTATCACTCCGTCTTTTCATGGGCTTGCTTTCAGTTTGATTTATCACAGGCAATTTGTAATAGTACTTAGTCCAGAGGGGAAAAAACGTAGCACGCGTCTTACCAGCTTGCTGGTGCAGTTGGGCCTGGAGGACCGCCTTTTCACAAGTGTGGAAGATGTTGTAAAATCGAATGTGCTTTCTCGGAAAATTAATTACGAAGACGTGGATAAGAAACTGACGGAACTTCGCAGTCAATCATATAATTACTTGAAGAAATTATGAATATAGCATTCTTGTTTTACTGTCCCATTGTGCCACATATTGGAGGGGTGCAGAGGGTGACAGATGTCTTGGCAAAGGAATTTGAGAGAAGAGGACATAATGTAATATTTATTTGTACAGAAAGTCAAAACAGGGATGATGTGTATCCGTATTACTCTGCGAAACAAATTTATCTTGACAGCAACAAAAATGATGAGGAATTTACAGCTGACTATTGTAAGATACTACAGACTAATGATATCAATGTTGTAATAAGCCAGGAGGCAAGGTCGGATAGCCTTTTATTGCTGGAAAATACACCGATTTGCGTGAAGAGAATTTCTGTTGTCCATATAAATCCATATGCAATAATTAGAAATGAGCAGAGAATAAAAAGAGCTATAAGAAGTAGAAGACTTGTTACAAATCTGGCAAAATATTTAGTGATGTTTTTTCCGCATATTGCAAGGCAATACTATCGGTTTAAGGAAAACAAGTTTTATAGAAGGATATTGGGAGTTTCAGACAAATTGGTCTTTTTGTCACCATCGTTTGTGGAATTATTGAAAGAAAACATTCCAGATATCTCAAGCCGTAAACTTGCAGCAATTGGCAATCCCAATACGTTTGTTCCAAAGCACGAGGTCGGAACAAAAGAAAACTTGATTATTTGTGTTGCGAGATTGTCAGAAGTCCAAAAAAATGTCAGAGATTTCATATTAGTATGGCAACAATTGTATAAAGACAACCCAAAGTGGAAGGCTATTATTGTTGGGGATGGTCCCGACAGGGGGATGTTGGAGAGTTTCGCTAAGAAAAAAGGAGTGAGAAATCTATCGTTTGTGGGCCGGGTTGAGAATGTTGGCAATTATTATCAACGGGCAAAATTTGTCTGTATGACCTCGATTTATGAAGGTTGGGGAATGGTGCTTACAGAGGGAATGTCATACGGTTGTGTGCCTTGTGTGTATGGCTCGTATGGGGCGGCATTTGACATTGTTGATGATGGTGTGAACGGAATAATTTCAACACCTTTCAGGCCAAAAGAGATGGCGGATCGGATACAGACGTTGATAAATGATGAGTCTCGTTTGGTGCAGATGTCATCATCGGCAATAGAAAAAGTGAAAGATTTTAATGCAGATAAAGTTGCTGACAAATGGGATGCATTATTTGGTTCGTTAGAAGAGTGATTGATGATTGAAAATTTCTAAAATTAAAATCGATTATGAACAAAATTTTTACATATTTGGAATTGTTGTGGCATTGGAGAATGGCATTGATTCCAAGCCTTTATTTCAATTTACGATATCTCCCGTTTAAACAGGGCGTTAAAATGCCCATTCTTATAAATAAGCCACATCTTCATAAAATGAATGGCAAAATAGTAATAGATGCGGCAAAAATAACTACAGGAATGATAAAATTGGGAGGTTTTGGAGGTCACATGTATCCAAATTCAGGAATACATATCACACAATGGGGCGGAGAAATTATTTTTAAAGGCAGATGCACCATTGGAAATAATTCATTTCTTGTCCAAGGAGCGGATAGCCGTATTGTTTTTGGCGACGAGTTTTGTGCTTCGACGTCTGTTAAGATTGTTTCGTTTAAAGAAATTGAATTTGGGACGTATGTTAGAGTCGGGTGGGATTGTGTCTTTATGGATACAAATTTTCATCCGTTGTATGATATGGAAAAAGATTCATTTAAGCGGGCTTATGGTCCGATAAAAATTGGAGATTATAATTGGTTTGGAATGCAGTGTAAGGTAATGCATTCTGTTGAGACTCCGGAGCGCTGTATTTTTGGAATGGGATCAGTGGTTGGTAGAGGGTGTAAATTCGAATCATATTGTGTGCATGGAGGTTCTCCCTTGCGGGTGTTGACAAGAAATGTTATGAGGGTTGTAGGAAAGGACTTCATAACCAATTACAATGAATATTAAGCGGTAAAACATACTTTAATCAGATTGAGGTTTGCATATATAGCAAAAGAAGAATGAGTTTCAGCAATCGATATGTAGGAAAGTCTGTTGAAGATTCATCGGAATGGATTTTCAAGATTGTGTTTTTTATAATATACCCGTTTGGCGCGTTTTTATTATCATTGCGCAATGCGGCGAGCAAGTCGTCATATTTGATATTTTTCTTGTTTGGTGTGGTCTTTTGTTGGCATATGAATCCAGTAGACCTAATGCGGTATGATGATTTGAGAGGCATAATGGAAAGGGTGGTTTCTACAAACTTGACATGGAATGATGTCTGTAAGCAGATTGCGGCTTATTTTACAATGGCGGATGACAGCCCGAAGGAATTGTATGAGAATATATTGATATTCATATCAAAATCATTCTCCCGGAATCCGCACTTGTTTTTTGCCTTGGCGGCAATCCCATATCTGATATTTATGTTGAATTCTCTGAAGCAAATAACATCAGATCGGAAATTTAGAGAAGGCAGTATCTATTGTTTGATAATCCTTGCGCTATTTGTTTTCCCAAGGGACATAATAACGGTTCAGAATCCTCGCTTTACAACGGGTGTATGGCTAATCATATATGCATTGATACAATTCTATAAGCAGCCGAGGTTTAGCTTGAGATATTATGTGCTTATTTTAATGGCTCCATTTATTCATTCTGGATTTTGGCCATTTGTTTTTCTGTTCACTGTAGGCCTGTATGTCTCAAAATTTCCTAAAATATCATTATGGCTGCTGTATTTGTCAATACCATTTTCATATCTTTCGTATGAATTGTTGTCAACTGTTGACTTCTCAATTTTACCGTCGTCAATGGCTGTTTGGGTTGAGAATTATATGAGTGAAGATTTCTATGCTAAATATGTAATGAATGAAGGGGCTTCTGGATTTTATTGGGTAGAGCAAGGAATGACGGTGTTTCGAAACACTGCTTATTTATTGATTCCAATATATTTGTGGAAACAGCGTGATAAAATAAAGGAAAGAACGGATTTGAATAGATTTTTTCGATTCTATTTGTACTTATATGCTGTGGTGAATTTCATTCAGTTTGTTCCTGTTGTTGGAGGGCGCTATTATTGGATTGTACAGATACTGTCTATTTTCTTTTGGTTCAAGGTGATTTATCCAAAGCACAACAAAATACTTTTGTTGATACTCTTTAGCTGTTCATACCATATTCTTAGGAGATATGTTTATGGGGGCGCCGTTGCGTCAAGTGTGCCATTGGAGATTTTTTATACCCCACTACCAAATTTGATAATAGATTTTTTGTGAGTAAGTTGATTGAAAATCAAATAACAAGAAGCTTGTTAATAGAATAGGAATAAAGATGGTGAAAAGAATTTTTTATATTTTCAATAGGGTTAGGTATTATTTGTCGCACAAACCTGTTGTCTTACTTCAATTAGGGTGGGATTGCTTGGCCCCGATTCTACCCGATGAATTATTCATAAGAGTTAAATTCCGATTATATATGGGTTATTGGATGGATTTAAAAAAGCCAAAAACATTTAATGAGAAACTCCAGTGGCTCAAGCTAAATGATATCCATCCAGAATATACACAAATGGTTGATAAGATAGAAGCAAAAAAATATGTAGCCTCTTTAGTCGGCGGAAGATATATAATACCGACGCTTGGTATTTGGGATTCTGCGGATGATATTGATTGGGATTCTCTTCCTTCCAAATTTGTGGTCAAGGCTACGAATGATTCTGGTGGAGTTGTTGTGTGTAAGGATAAATCGAAACTTGATATACAAACCGCAATGGTTAAGCTCAAATCAAATGGAGGAAGAGATTATACCCTCGTAAGTAAAGAGTATCCATATAAAAATGTTCCTCATCGATATATTGCAGAAAAGTATATGGAGGATGAAAGTGGAATTGAACTAAAGGATTATAAATTCTTCTGTTTCAATGGAAAAGTGGAATTTCTTTTTGTTGCGACAGGTCGTCAACAAAATGATACTCGTTTTGATTTCTATGATGTAGAATTTAATCATCTACCTGTTATAAATGGGCATCCAAATGCAGATGTATGGCCAGTAAAGCCTAAAAATTTTGAAGAGATGATTAGTGTCGCAGAGAAACTATCAAAAGGAATAAAGCATGTCCGTGTTGATCTTTATAATATTAATGGACGTATATATTTTGGAGAATTGACATTTTTCCATTGGAGTGGAATAGTGCCATTTGAACCAATGGAATGGGATTATAAATTTGGAAATTTGTTACATTTATAGAGCTCTTATATGGCAAGTTATAGACGGATCGTATCAAAAATCAACGATGTTGTTGAGCGTTGGCATCTTCATTCGTTATTAGAAAAAAGGTATCGAAAAATTTTGCAGCTGAATGGAATCCATAATAAGGAGGTCTTTGGAGAGGCTGTGTGGCTGAAGAAATGGTCACAGTATGGTGTTAAAGAGACACCAACTCAATATAGAGTGTTTTTGCAGACAAAAATATACAAGTCTTAAAGCGTTGTTGCAACTTTTTAATGCCCATAAGGGAAAAGGTGATTATACTATGGGTTTTGCTATATCATTGTTGTGCATGATTGGCAATAACTTATTTGAAGGATAATTATGAAAAAAATAGTTTGTTTAATAGATGATCTTTGTCCGGGTGGCGCTCAACGTCAATTGGTAGGATTGGCTTGTCTGTTAAAAGAAAATGGCTATAATGTGTCTGTTTTGACATATCATATGGATGGTTTTTATAAGCGATATCTTTTGGAGGTAGGTATACCTCATATTTATGATGCTTCTTTCGAATCGACAGTATATAGAGTGCCTCGTATTGCTTCACAGTTAAGAAGATTGTCTCCAGATGTAGTAATTGCATATCAAGAGTCTCCGAGCCTAATTGCTTGCTGTTCGAGAATGTTAGGAGGCAGATTTAAATTGGTGGTGTCAGAGAGAAATACGACTCAACAGATTAGGTTCGGTGATAGAATACGATTTATGTTATATAAATATGCTGATGCTATTGTCCCGAACTCACATTCTCAAGAGTCTTTTTTGAGACAAAACTATCCTTCGATGGGCTCTAAAATTAGGACAATTACGAATTTTGTTGATACGGAGAAATTCCGGATTGATATATGCTCTGAGAAGAAAAATAGGATTGTTTCTGTTGGTAGAATAACTCCACAAAAAAATATCCTGAATTATATACAAGCTGCAAAGCAAGTAATAGATCAAGGTTTTGAAGTGACTTTTGACTGGTTTGGAAATACAGATATGCCAGAGTATGAGCAAGCTTGCTATGGCTTGATTAAAGAATTGTGTATGGAGAATCATTTTGTTTTTCATAAAGCGGTTACAGATATCATTCCTGAATATCAAAAGTCTTTGGCTTTTTGCTTACCATCAATATATGAGGGATTCCCGAATGTCGTTTGTGAGGCAATGAGTTGTGGAATACCAGTTCTCTGCAGTAATGTGTGTGATAACCCTAAAATTATAACGTCAGAGCAATATGGTTTCCTCTTTAATCCCAATAATGTGAATGATATTTCTAAAAACATAATTAGGTATCTGAAATTGGGAAAAGAACGAACTGATAAAATGGGACAGAATTGTCGGAATGTCGCAATAACGATGTTCTCAAAACAAACCTTTGTAAAACAATATATTGAGTTGATTGAGCGATGAAAAAAGTATTATTTGTTTCAGGTACGTCAGGAAACGGAGGAACTCAAACATGGACAAAACAGTACTTGGAAAATTACAAAAGCAATGATTTCGAATTAGTTCATGTGAATTTGTCCGCTCGTAGAGGTCTGCTTGCTGAAGCATCTTTGTTTAAACGAATTATAGATGGTCTGTTAGATTTAAGAGAAGTTTATTACGATGTAAAGCGGGTCTTAAAAAAAGAGCGTTGCTTAATAATGCATGCTGCATCTACAGGAAGTTTGGGCACTCTTCGGGATTATTTATTGGCAAGACTTGCAAAGAAATACAAAGTCAAGTGCATTATGCATTGTCACTATGGTTGTATTAAGGATGATTATCAAAAAGGAGGGGTGTTGTCGTTAATGTTGAAAAAAACGCTACGACTATATGATTTAATATTGGTGTTAGATTCAACATCGTCAAACTTCCTTAATTCTATACCAGAATTGCAAGGGAAAGTATATGTTGCACCGAATTTTATAGAAGTAAAATCAGGTGTAGATATGCGCCCTCGGTCATATAAAAACGTTGCTTTTATAGGTAATCTTGTCCCGACAAAAGGAATTTATGAGTTAGTTGAGGCTGTGAAAAAATTAAAGAATGGTACTACGTTGTATCTTATAGGACCAGCTGCGAGTGATGTCTCTTCAGAATTGAAAAAAAAAATAGGGGAAGATGAAGGTAATTGCATTCATACCTTGGGCAGACTGCCAAATAAAGAGGCCGTCAGTTATATGAAAAAAATGGACATCATTGCGTTGCCAACATATTACTCATCAGAGGCATTCCCAATTTCTATTTTGGAAGCAATGAGTAACGGATGTCTTGTTTTGTCATGTCCTAGAGCTGCTATACCAGATATGTTGACCTCGGTTGGCGGCGGAAAATGTGGATTATTGGTAGAAGAGAAATCGGCAGATAGTATAGTTGATGCTATCCTTTGGGCACAAAATAATACTGTAGAGGCTGACAATCTTAGGAAAAAAGCGTTTGAGAAAGTCTCAGTTTGTTACTCGATGCCTGTCGTGTTCAAAATGTATAGTAATTTTTATGAAAAAGTATTGGGATGAGTATGATTGAGGAAGTATCATCAGGTTGTACTCCGTTATGTTTTCTGCCTAATGGGAAACTGGTGTGCTATAAATATGGAGAAGTGTTAATTTGTGAAAAGGGGCTGGTTGTAAAAAAAATAGCACTTTCGTGTTGGTTCAAGGAAAAATACTTAAGTAGATGTAATTATTTGAATCGATTGTTTAGAATTGGAATACGAGCAGCAATAGCGATTGATGAACGCACAATACTTGTTTCTTTTGCATCACGAATTATAGAGATAGATTTAGTGCTTGGAATTGTATCAAATGGATACGAGTGTGATGAGGGTGTCCGTCCTCTTATGTTTTGCAATGTGGAAAAAATATCTTCAATAGATGATGGGATTTATTTTGGAGGTTATCTCCTAAACAAGAGTAAGAAACCTGTTTCTGTTTATAAACGAATTGGAATGGATAAATGGGAAATTGTATACACTTATCCTTTGGGAATGATTAACCATGTGCATACAATTGTAAACGATTCGTATCGTGATTGCATTTGGATTTTTACGGGTGATTTTGGAGAAGCTTCTGCCATTTGGAAGGTTACAGACAACTTTAGAAAGATAGAACGAGTGTGCTTCAATAATCAGAGGTATAGGGGATGCGTGGCATTTTCCATTCCTGAAGGGTTGCTTTATGCGACGGATTCCCCATTTGTAGATAATAAAATTTACTTGTTGAATCCGGCAGACTGTAGTGTTGAATCTGTAGCCCCAATTAACGGATCGTGTATTTATGGTTGTCAATGGAATGATAAATATGTGTTCTCAACAACTGTAGAAGCAGATGGACGAAATGAGACTTTGTTTAAATTATTATTTTCAAAAAAAAGAGGTGCTGGAATAAAAGATGATTTTGTACATATGATTTGTGGAAATTTGGAAATTGGATTTAGAGACATATATAAAGAAAAAAAAGATATTATGCCTTTCTTGTTCCAATTTGGTGCTTTCAAATTTCCATATGGGGTGAACAAAACAGATACATTGTATTTTCAGCCGATAGCGACTGTGCAAAATGATTTGAAATTAAGCAGAATTGTAAGGAGCTAGTTTTGTTGAGATAATATATTTGTTGGAAACAGTAGAAAATGCGATGCAAGGATTGGATTCCTGTTGCAAGAAAATAATTTTGTAAAGAGAAAACCATAACGATTTACAAGAAATGAGTTGGCGTTTATTTTTGCTGAGGATATAAAAATATCTCAGGAGCTTGCCGATGAAAAACACATATCGCTGCGTTGTGGCGAATATGGAAATGATAGAATTCAACAAGGACTTATTGGAAGAACTGCTGGCTGCGGCTCGGAGGAATCCGAGGTTGCGGCAGGGCAGGGATATGCGTACGTCGGAGGCTGACAGCAGCCAGCGTATGCTTAACGCTTTGCTGCCGGGAACGGTGGTGGCTGTGCATCGCCATCCCCGGTCGGCGGAGACGGTGGTGTGCCTTCGCGGAAGGATGGACGAGGTGATTTTGGAGGAGCGTGACGGGCGGCTTGTGGAGACGGAGCGCATACGGCTTTGTCCGGAGGAAGGACGCTATGGCTGCCAGGTGCCGCCGGGTGCGTGGCACACGGTTGAGGTGGTTGAGCCGTCGGTGATACTTGAGGCTAAAGACGGCGCCTACGGAGCTGACGGCAGTGAAATGTGGAACGAAAAACAATAAAAACAACATACACGATATGAGCATTTTTGCAGGAAAGACATTGATGATAACGGGCGGAACGGGCTCGTTTGGTAATGCTGTGTTAAACAGATTTTTACGTACTGACATCGGCGAAATCCGCATTTTTTCGCGCGATGAGAAGAAACAGGATGATATGCGCCATGAGTATCAGGTGAAATATCCGGATGTGGCGCATAAGATAAAATTTTTTATCGGGGATGTGCGCGACCTTCAGTCGTGTCGCAATGCGATGCCTGGCGTTGACTATATCTTCCATGCGGCGGCGCTTAAGCAGGTGCCGAGTTGCGAGTTTTTCCCGATGGAGGCAGTTAAGACCAATGTGATTGGTACAGACAATGTGCTTACGGCAGCCATCGAGGCCGGCGTCGGCGCAGTAATCTGCCTGTCGACCGACAAGGCTGCTTATCCAATCAATGCGATGGGTACGACGAAGGCCGTGGAGGAGAAGATTGCCGTGGCCAAGAGCCGTTATTCGGGCAAGACCAAGATTTGCTGTACGCGTTATGGCAATGTGATGTGTTCGCGCGGTTCGGTGATTCCGTTGTGGATTGACCAGATACGCAACGGCAATCCGATTACGATTACGGAGCCGCGGATGACGCGTTTTATTATGTCGCTCGAGGAGGCGGTAGACTTGGTGCTGTTTGCATTCGAGCACGGACATAATGGCGACATTCTCGTGCAGAAAGCTCCGGCGTGCACCATACAGACGCAGGCAGAGGCTGTGTGTGAGCTGTTTGGCGGCAAGAAGGAGGAAATCAAGGTAATCGGTATTCGCCACGGAGAGAAGATGTATGAAACGTTGTTGACCAACGAGGAGTGTGCCAAAGCGGAGGATATGGGCAATTTCTATCGTGTGCCTGCCGACAACCGCTCGCTCAACTACGACAAGTTTTTCACAGAGGGCGACCAGAAACGCTGCGATTTGACGGAATTCAATTCCAACAATACTCGACGTCTTGATCTTGAGGAGACGAAGGCAAAGATTGCGGCGCTTGAGTATATCCAGAATGAACTGAAGGGTATTGAAAATATAGCGAAATGAGAATCTTGGTGACAGGCGCGAAGGGTTTTGTCGGTAGAAACCTGTGTGCGCAGCTTAAGAATATCCGCGACGGCAAGGCGCGTTGCTATGGCAACGTGACGGTCGACGAGGTTATGGAATATGATCTTGACACCGACCCCGGGTTGCTTGATGAGTGGTGTGGCAGGGCCGACTTCGTTTTTAACCTTGCTGGAGTGAACCGGCCAAAAGACCAAGCGGAGTTTATGCAAGGCAATTTCGGGTTTGCCTCTACGCTGCTCGACACGTTGAAGCGTTGCGGCAACACTTGTCCGGTGATGCTCTCTTCGAGCATCCAGGCAACGTTGATTGGACGCTATGGCGAGTCGGACTACGGAAAGAGTAAACTGGCAGGAGAAAATCTGTTTTTCGACTACGGCAAAGAAACCGGGGCCAAAGTGCTTGTCTACCGTTTCCCTAATTTGTTCGGCAAATGGTGTCGTCCGAACTATAATTCTGCAGTTGCGACATTCTGCAACAACATTGCCAATGATTTGCCGATACAGGTGAACGACCGCTCGACCCAATTGGAATTGCTATATGTCGACGATCTTGTGGATGAGATGATTGCAGCATTGCGTGGCGAGGAGCATCATTGCGAGTTTGACGGAGTGAATGCCGTGCTCTGCAAGGATGGTGCGTATTGCGCCGTGCCAGTGAGCCATCGTGCCACTCTTGGCGAAATAGTGGATTTGCTTGAATCGTTCCATTCACAGCCACAAACGTTGATGATGCCTGAGATTGCCGAAGGCTCGTTTGCAAAAAAATTATACAGCACCTATCTTTCGTATCTGCCCAAAGAAAAGGTAGCTTTCCCATTGAAAATGAATGTTGACGACCGCGGTAGTTTCACGGAATTACTTAAAACGGCAGATTGCGGTCAGTTCTCGGTAAACATCTCCAAGCCTGGCATCACCAAGGGGCAACATTGGCACAATACGAAGTGGGAATTCTTCATCGTAGTCAGTGGACGTGCGTTGATTGAGGAGCGTCGCATTGGCTCGGACGATGTGTTGCGTTTTGAGGTGAGCGGAGATAAGATAGAAGCTGTGCATATGTTGCCAGGCTACACGCATAATATCATCAATCTGTCGGAAACCGACGACTTGGTGACATTGATGTGGGCAAACGAACGGTTTAATCCAGAAAAACCAGATACATATTTTGAAAAAGTATAGAAACAATGAAACTCGATTATAGTGACATACATTTTGCCGACGACGGTCGATTGAAGCTGGTCATCATCGTGGGCACGCGACCGGAAATCATCCGTCTGGCAGCAGTAATCAACAAATGCCGTAAATATTTTGATTGTATACTTGCCCATACAGGGCAGAACTATGACTACAATCTTAACGGGGTGTTTTTCCACGACTTGAAACTGAAGGACCCCGAGGTTTATATGGATGCGGTAGGCGATGATCTGGGCGCAACTGTCGGCAACATAATCAATTGCTCGTATAAGTTGTTGTCGCAGGTTAAGCCAGACGCGATGCTTGTGCTTGGCGACACCAATTCGTGTCTGTCGGTGATACCGGCAAAGCGTTTGCACATTCCTATATTCCACATGGAGGCAGGCAATCGATGCTTTGATGAGTGCCTTCCGGAAGAAACCAACCGGAGGATAGTCGACATTATTTCCGATGTGAATATGTGCTACAGCGAGCATGCCCGTCGCTATTTGAATGCTTCGGGTGTGGCAAAAGAGCGTACTTACGTTACTGGGTCGCCGATGGCGGAGGTGCTTCATCAAAATTTGGCAGAAATAGAAGCCTCAGACGTACATGCGCGTCTTGGCTTGGAGAAGGGCAAATATATATTACTTTCTGCCCATAGAGAGGAGAATATCGACACGGAAAAGAATTTCAAATCTTTGTTTACTGCAATTAATGCAATGGCAGAGAAATACGATATGCCGATACTTTATTCTTGTCATCCTCGCAGCCGCAAGCGATTGGGGCAGAGCGGATTTAAGCTTGATGGACGTGTGATACAGCATGAACCGCTTGGCTTTCATGATTACAATTGCTTGCAGATGAACGCATTTGCGGTTGTTTCGGATTCTGGAACATTGCCGGAGGAAAGTTCGTTTTTCACATCTGTCGGGCATCCGTTCCCGGCAGTGTGTATACGCACGTCGACAGAACGCCCCGAGGCAATGGATAAAGGGTGCTTTATCCTTGCCGGCATTGATGAGCGTTCGCTGCTCCAAGCCGTAGATACAGCCGTGGAGATGAACATTAATGGTGACAATGGTATCCCTGTGCCAAATTATACGGATGAAAATGTGTCTACCAAAGTGGTTAAGCTTGTCCAGAGCTACACTGGAGTCGTGAATAAAATGGTTTGGAGGAAATAGGAAGCTGTAAATTTTATCTTGAATGATATGAAAAAACTATGGATTGTAACTGAATTGTTTTATCCAGAAGAGACATCTACAGCGTTTATCCTGACTAAAATAGCAAATGCTTTGTCGGATAAATTTGATGTAAATGTTATTTGCGGACCAGAGTCTTATTGTAGAGCGGCATTGGAGGATAATCCATCAACAAAGTTGTCATTGGATGGAAGGATTAAAATCCATAGAGTTTCAAATTGTAATTTGAATAAAGATAAAATATTCACGAGATTGTTGCGCTTCCTAATAATAGGTTTTAAGCTATCTTTTTCATTATGGAAAAACGCAAAAAAACAAGATCGTGTTTTTATTGTAACAAATCCAGCTCCGCTTTTAATAAGCGTTGCCTTAATCAAAAGAATCAAGAAGTTTCCGCTCTATATATTGGTGCATGATGTCTTCCCCGAAAATACAATTCCAGCGGGGGTAATATCCTCAGATAAGACTTTCGGGTATAAATTGCTGAGGAAATGTTTCAATTGGGCTTACAAATCTGCGGACTGCTTAATTGTTTTAGGTCGAGATATGCGCCAAATTATGAAGTCGAAATTGGGAAAAAATCAAAACAATACAAAAATAGAGATAATAGAGAATTGGGCTGAGAATGATATTACGCAATTGAATCCAGTGAATAAATCGAAAAACATTGTAATTCAATATGCGGGAAATATAGGACGAGTACAGGGACTGAAAAGCTTTATTCAACAATATGCCGAGGCAATGAATCCAATAGTTTCTCTAGAATTATGGGGTGATGGTGCGATGAGAAAAGAGTTGGAGGAATATGCAAAAGAAAATGACGTACAAAATATCTTTTGGGGAGGCAAATATAGTAGGTCTCTGCAAAATGAGATATTTGGTAGATGTGATATTTCTCTTGTGACTTTGTCTGATGGAATGTTTGGTCTGGGAGTGCCTTCAAAGTCATATAACATAATGGCTGCGTCAAAGCCAATTCTTTTTATAGGTGATTTAGAAAGTGAGATTGCACAAACTGTGAAAGAGAATAATATAGGTTTCTGTTTTGCTCCCAATGATTGTAATGGTATTATTGCCTTTTTGAAAAATTTGGAAAAAATATCAAAGAAAAAATTGTCAGAAATGGGTCAACGTGCAAGTTCCCTTTCAAAAACGAAATATTCAGAATCAGAAATTCTTAATAAGTTCAAAAATATTGTAGACTGAGTATAGTATTATGAAAGTTACGATGATAGGAGCCAGCGGATTTGTGGGGACACGTCTGCTGGGATTGCTGAAGGAAAGCGAAAAAGAATATCAGTTGAAGAATGTCGACTTGTTGCCGAGCCATTTTTTCAACGACCTGACAGTGATTGGAGATGTCCGGGAGCAGAAGCAGATGGACGAGCAGCTTAAAGGAGCGGATGTTGTGGTGCTGCTTGCGGCACAACATCGCGACGATGTGTCGCCGACATCGCTTTATTACGACACCAATGTAGGCGGAATGGAAGTTACATTGCGTGCGATGGAAAAGAATGGCGTGAAACGCATCGTGTTTTTCTCCTCCGTCGCTGTTTATGGATTGAACAAGAAGAACCCAAACGAGGAGCATCCCAAAGACCCGTTCAATCATTATGGAAAATCGAAATGGCAGGCAGAGCAGGTTTTGCAAGAGTGGCATAAATCGCATCCGGATTGGAACGTGAATATTATTCGTCCAACGGTAATCTTTGGAGAGCGTAACCGTGGAAATGTGTATAATTTGTTGCGGCAGATTTCAAGTGGAAAATTTCTTATGGTTGGCGACGGCAACAACAAGAAATCGATGGCATATGTGGGCAACATTGTCTCTTTCGTAAAATTTATGATAGACAATTGTACGAAGGGTTATAATGTGTTCAATTATATAGATAAGCCGGATATGACTATGAACCAGCTCGTAGAGCATGTGGAAAAGGTGCTTGACAAGCGCATTCCGTCGACTCATTTCCCATATTGGCTTGGAATGATGGGTGGATATTGCTTCGACTTGCTTGCGGCAGTGATGCGTAAAAAGTTGACTGTTAGTTCCGTGAGGGTGAAGAAGTTTTGTGCCACAACGGAATTTGACTCAACAAAAATGCAGGAGTCTGGATTCAAGCCGCCATACACACTTGCTGAGGGATTGGCACGTACTTTGGAATTTGAGTTTGTGCATCCTCGTACGGATGACGTGACATTCAAAACAGAATAGCTTAATTGAGTGTGACTGACCGGATTGAAACATATCTGAGGCGAGTCGCAACGACGGGTTGTGGCGTAGAAGAGCTTGGCGCGGCGGTAAGAATCTGCAAGGCGGGGTGGAGTGCGCAACTCGATGGGACGCCATTGCTTGATGGCGTGGATTTTGTGAAAACAGGGAATCTGTTGTTCGCGAGAATCCGTGCGAAGCTTGCTACGGAGAATGATGCTGCTGCAAAATGCCGGTTGTTGGCACTGATGCATGATGAAATGACTGGTGTTGGCTCGGAGTGGTCGTCAAGGAAGGATGATGTGTTTGTCAATGCGTTTCTGACGGAAGCTGACGGCTGCTGGCGTGAGGCGTGCCGCGAAGACGGATTGCTGAGGGCGTTGTTGTGCCGTGTATCTGCATATTATTTGTATTGTCAGGAAGAGGATACTAATTTGTCGGTGCGAGGATTTGTCGACGCATGTATTGACGGGTGGCGGAATTCTCTGACTGAAAATCTATGGGACGGCGCACCTGTTTCGTTGACTCTTGAGCGGCTTGCCGCAATGCAGTCGGCCGCGCAAACGGATGCTGATGTGGAATTGATGACACTTGTGGACGAGGCGTTGGAAAAATGTTGCGAAGTTGTCATGTCTGGACACTGTGGCTTGAATGACCTTGCGTGTCTTTATGATATGCTGACGGTCGGCGGGCATTATGATAAAGCGTATCATTGTTTGGGCTTGAAGCCAATGACAAGGTCAGATAGTGATGGCTGGTTTGTGCGTCAATCGATGATTTTTGCATCTGAATGTCGTCGTGCGGTCAGTTTGTCGGCGGTATAATTTCGGAGTTGATTAGTTTTTTGTACTTTTGTGATGTTTAACGAAAAAACAGAGACATAAGATATGAAGACAAAAGACGAACTTATTGACGAATTGCTTGATTTGGCGTTTGCCGAGGATATCGGTGACGGAGACCACACAACGCTTTGCTGCATTCCTGCCGACGAGATGGGCAAGCAGCATTTGCTCGTAAAAGAGGAAGGCATTCTTGCAGGAGTGGAGATTGCCAAGAAGGTGTTCCATAAATTTGATCCAGAGCTGAAGATGACTGTGTTTATCAACGACGGAGCGCATGTGAAGCCCGGAGATGTGGCTTTCGTGGTGGAAGGCAGAGTGCGTTCGTTGCTTCAAACGGAGCGTCTGATGCTTAACATCATGCAGCGTATGAGCGGCATTGCTACTATGACGGCAAAATATATGGAACGATTGAAGGGCTTGAAAACAAAAGTGCTTGACACCCGCAAGACGACTCCAGGAATGCGTATGCTTGAGAAGGAAGCTGTGAAGATTGGCGGCGGAATGAATCACCGTATAGGCTTGTTTGACATGATTCTGTTGAAAGACAACCATGTAGACTTTGCCGGCGGTATTGCAAATGCCATCAATAAAGCGAATGAATACATTAAAGCCAACCATAAGGATGGCATGAAAATTGAAATCGAAGTGCGCAACTTTGATGAGCTTGATGAGGCGCTTGCCACAGGTCACGTTGACCGCATAATGCTTGACAATTTCACTCCGGAAAATACGAAGAAGGCTGTCGACATTGTGGCTGGACGATGTGAATTGGAGTCATCGGGCGGCATTACATTCGACACGCTCCGTGACTATGGCGAATGCGGAGTCGACTATATCTCTGTCGGAGCTTTGACTCATTCTGTCAAAGGTCTGGATATGAGTTTTAAAGCCTGCTAATTCTGCTTTACAGAAAGCATATCGGAAATATGAAAGCCTGCAAAATCAGAGATGGTTTTGTGGGCTTTCCCTTTTATTGCATCTAATGGCAGAGTGGTGGCAAGCCCGATAACGGTTGCTCCAGCAGCTTTTCCTGATTCGATGCCCGACAATGAGTCCTCAAAAACGAAACAGTTTTCCGGGCTGACGCCAATAGCTTTTGCTCCAAGGAGATACGGCTGTGGATGCGGCTTGGAGAATATTACCAGATCGCTTGTTATTACGGCTTTGAATTTGTCGCGGAATCCAGGATTCTGGCGATAGAGATTTTCCATTTTCTGCAATGAACTGCTCGTCACGATGGCGCATTCAATGCCTGCTTCGTTAAGTTCGTCGACAAACCTCATGGCTTCGATAAAAGGAGTATAGCGCATATCCTTTTCGAAGCAGGAGATCATATCCAGTATTTGCTGCTGGATATTTTTGTCAGGAAAATATGTGCCGAGGATTTTGGGCAGAGTTGAACCCTTTATTATGTGAGCAAAGTCGGGCACATTTGTTGGAAACACCTTGTCAACATCTTCCCAAAATTCAGTATATATGCTTTCGCTGTCAATCAGAACTCCGTCAAGATCGAATAATACGCCAGTTTTCATTGTGTAAATAAGTTTTACTGCAAAGGTAGGAACTTTTGTGATGAATTTGCAAAATAATTTTGTGGAATGGGGAAATGTGAGTAATTTCGGTTGAATTTTTAGAATATGACAAAAGAATTTCAATTACGAGTGGATCCGCGTACGGCAGCCGACAATGAACGTGTAGCTGCATTTGTCGCCCGACAGGGGAATTTTGACCGAGGCAGGATAAAATTGTTGCAGATTTTGAAACGCTCAATCGATGCCCGTCAGCGTCGGGTAATGGTCAATTTGACGGTTAGATGCTTTATTGATGAACTCCCGGATAATATAAATCGCTATGAACCATATCGCTATGGCGATGTGAGCAATGCGCAGACAGTGGTGGTCGTAGGGGCCGGTCCTGGAGGCTTGTTTGCCGCACTCAGATTGATAGAGCTTGGCTTGCGTCCGGTGGTTCTTGAACGAGGCAAGAACGTTGACGACCGTCGCCGTGACTTGGCTCGCATATCAAGAGAAAACATCGTTGACGAGAATTCGAACTACAGTTTTGGAGAAGGTGGCGCTGGTGCGTATTCAGACGGTAAGTTGTACACGCGAAGCAAAAAACGTGGTTCTGTTGACAGAATATTGCAGATATTCAATCAGTTCGGCGCATCTGAAAACATTCTTATAGACGCTCATCCACATATCGGATCAGACAAACTTCCGGCTGTCATCAAGGCAATGCGGCAGCAGATTCTGAAAAGCGGTGGAGATGTGCGCTTCTCAACACGTGTGACAGGATTGAAGATGGACGGAATGTCGGTTGTTGGTGTCGTTTGCGAGGATGGCTCGGAATTTGACGGCCCGGTCATTCTTGCCACTGGTCATTCTGCGCGAGATGTCTATAGGATGCTTGACGGTCTGAATATCGAAATAGAGGCAAAAGGCATCGCGGTAGGAGTGCGTTTGGAGCATCCTCAAAAGCTTATAGACCAGATACAATATCATTCATCTGAAGGCCGTGGCGAATGGCTTCCTGCTGCTGAATATAGTTTTGTGACTCAAGTTGACGGTCGCGGCGTGTACTCGTTCTGTATGTGCCCGGGCGGAATCATCGTGCCGGCAGCAAGTGGACCGAATCAACTTGTTGTTAATGGAATGTCGCCGTCAAATCGAGGATCACGATGGGCAAATTCAGGTATGGTAGTTGAAATCCGACCAGAGGATGTGGATGAACAATATGCGAAATATGGCAACTTGAAGATGATGGCTTTCCAAGAGGACTTGGAAAGACTTTGCTATGAACAGGCGGGAAAGACGCAAAATGCCGGGGCGCAGCGTATGCGCGACTTTGTAGAAGGTAGGGCATCGGTCGATTTGCCCCGCACATCGTATGCTCCAGGCATTCACCCGTCGCGTCTTGACAAATGGTTGCCGGAGCAGATTGGCAAACGTTTGCAGCAAGGATTCCGAAAATTTGGAAGTTTTGCGCGAGGGTTCCTTACCAATGAGGCGATATTGATTGGTGTTGAGTCACGCACATCCTCACCAGTGCGTATCCCGCGTGACAGGGAAACGATGGTGCATATACGCATTGATGGACTTTATCCTTGTGGAGAGGGAGCCGGTTATGCCGGAGGCATTGTTTCTGCGGCGATGGACGGAGAAAAATGTGCGGAGGCAGTTGCGAAATTGTTGAATAATTAAGCACTATAGATATGGAGAATGGTGTAAAGGAGAATTTATATAAATATTTGCGTTCAGTCGGAGAACTAGATGAGCGTATGCCGGAGTGCCCTGATGTGGCTGACGCTTGGCGGAAAATAGCGGAGGCATATCTTCCGGATGGGATAAGAGAATTTAGTGGCTATCCGACGGTCTCGTTAGGATGGATGATGTTTCTGGGAATGGCGATGGCACAGTTCTGGGATGAGAATTGGACAGAATATGGGCAGAATACCAATATCTATGAGATGCTGAGGGACAAACGTGGATATGATAATATGGATGAATATATTCTTGAGGAGGTATTGCGTCTTGATGCTGAAAAGCGGCGGCAGACAAGCCAACTCGTAGGAGAGTGTGCGTCGCGGACTCTCGCTATATTGAGAAACTCAGACATAGAAGCTGGTACGGAGGACGCTTTCAGGGGCTATGTGGCGTGTTTGCGTCAAATGTATCTGTATGGTGCTGCTGTTCAGCTTAATCGGTTGGGATACCATATGACCTTAATGGGATAAAAAAAATCCGCAGAATATATTCTGCGGATTTTTTTATGTTTCAATTACGATTATTTGATGATATCGTATTTTTTGAATACTTTCTGAATGCATTCAAGAGCTCTGTCGACTTGTTCGATTGTGTGTGTCGCCATAAGGCTGAAACGAATCAAAGTGTCTTGCGACGGAACGGCCGGAGACACAACCGGGTTTACAAATATGCCATCTTCAAGAAGGTCGCGAGTTACTGCAAATGTCTTGTCGTTGTCGCGGATGAAGAGAGGAATGATAGGAGTAGAGGTGTGACCAATCTCACAACCGATGTTTCTGAATCCATCCAATGCATAGTTTGTAACCTTCCACAAATGTTCGATTCTTTCAGGCTCGCTCTCCATAATATCGAGGGCTGCGTTTACAGCAGCTGTAGATGCTGGTGTGATGCTGGCGCTGAAGATGTAAGATCGCGAGTTGTGGCGGAGGTAGTTTGCAGTCACAGAGTCTGTCGCAATGAAGCCTCCAAGAGCGGCAAACGATTTGCTGAAAGTGCCCATAATCAAATCGACGTCTTTTGTCACACCGAAGTGGTCGCATGTGCCACGTCCTTGATTGCCAAACACGCCGATGCCATGTGCCTCGTCGACATAAACGGCGGCATTATATTTCTTTGCAAGTTCACAAATCTTAGGCAGGTTTGCCACGTCGCCTTCCATAGAGAATACGCCGTCGGTAATAATTAATTTAACTTTGTCGGGATCGCACATTTGGAGCTTTTTCTCGAGGCTTTCCATGTCGTTGTGCTTATATTTAATCTTTTTCGACATAGAAAGACGGCATCCTTCAATGATTGAGGCATGGTCGAGTTCATCCCAAAGGATGTAGTCTTCACGACCAGTCAGACATGAAGCAACACCAAGATTAACCTGAAAACCGGTAGAGTAAATAATGGCTTCGTCTTTTCCGACGAATTTAGCCAATCTATCTTCCAAGGCAATGTGGATGTCGAGGGTGCCATTAAGGAAACGAGAACCAGCGCATCCAGTTCCATATTTTTTTGTGGCGGCAACAGCGGCTTCAATTACTTTAGGATGGTTTGTAAGGCCAAGGTAGCTGTTGGAGCCAAACATTAATACTTTTTTGCCGTTTATTAAGACTTCAGTGTCCTGCTCGCTTTCGATTTTGCGGAAGTATGGGTAAACACCTGCCGCTTTGGCTTTTTGGGGAGCGTCATATTTTGCCAATTTCGCCTGTAATAACTTCATAGTTTATGGGGTTAATTTATGATTTAGTATAAACTATCTATATGCTCTTTTACATATAGGCTGCAAATTTAGCGAATTTTTTCTGAAACATCTGAAATTCGAACAAAAAAAATGCACAATGGCTCTTTTTTGTGCATTTTTCAAGCGATTTGCATTATATTTGTATAATATAGGCTGCATCTCGGCATAACATTGTCAAGCAAGCTTGAATGTTCTGCGCTCGATTTGCACTATCTTTGTATAACATAGGCTGCATCTCGGCATAACATTGTCAAGCAAGCTTGAATGTTCTGCGCTCGATTTGCACTATCTTTGTAAAAACAAAAATAAAAAATATGAGAAAACTACGGATATTAGTATCGTTTGCGTTTGTGATGATTGGTGTGTTGACTTTGTCGGCGCAGATGTTGAATCCATTGACGTGGAATGTGAGGCTGGAATCGAATGGCGGTTCTGATGCCGAATTGGTCGTGGAGGCAAAGATAGAACGTGGCTGGCATCTGTATGATATTAAATTGCCAAAAGATGGGCCTGTGCCTACGTCTATTGTTTGGGATAAAGATCGCCTTAGAAATGTTGAAATTGTCGGTGATTTGACTCCGAGTCGGAAGGCAGAGGAAAATGTTGATATGTTTTTCCATTTGATTCTGGGCACGTGGGAGAATTCGGTGACTTTCCATCAGAAAGTCCGGTTGGTCAACCCTAATGATTATAATATTGAGGGCGCGATTGTTGGGCAGGTCTGCAACGATGAAACGTGCCAACGTAAGAAACAAGAATTCAAATTTTTTAAAGAGTCGGCAGCCGTCGCTTTGCAGGACACTGTGCCTGTGATGGTGGCGGGGAACGTTGTTGCGTCCGAGAAGTCGGGTGGATTGAAGATGTCTTCGAATTGGAATCCCGTTGTTGCGGCAGGTGCCCAGTCGGAAGAAAGTCAGTCAATGCTTCTTATTTTTCTGGGTGGATTGCTTGGCGGTCTGCTGGCTTTGCTGACACCGTGTGTGTGGCCGATGATTCCACTTACGGTCAGTTTCTTCCTCAAGCGCTCGTCAAATCGAAAAAAGGCGGTTGCCCAGGCTCTGGTTTACGGATTGTCGATTATTGTCATATATTTACTTTTGGGGCTCGTTATAACCGTTGCTTTCGGGCCAGGAACGCTCAATGAAATGGCGACAAGTGCATGGTTCAATGTGCTGTTCTTTATTTTGCTTGTGGTATTTGCAGTTTCATTTTTCGGCGTTTTTGAAATAACAATGCCGAGCGGGCTTACGAATGCCGTTAACAGCAAGGCTGGAAAGACGACGGGTCTTATAAGCTTGTTCCTGATGGCATTTACTTTGGTGCTCGTTTCGTTTTCATGCACTGGTCCTATAATAGGCACACTGCTTGTCGAGGCAGTCACGCATGGAAGCGTCGTCGGCCCGGCTGTAGGTATGTTCGGATTTGCAATTGCATTGGCAGTGCCGTTTTCTGTGTTCGCAATATTTCCATCGTGGTTGAAAGGCTTGCCGAAGTCGGGCGGATGGTTGAATACGATGAAGGTGATTCTTGGTTTTGTGGAGTTGGCATTGTCGTTGAAGTTCCTGTCTGTAGCAGATTTGGCATATGGCTGGCACATCTTGGATAGAGAGGTGTTCATAGCGTTGTGGGTAGCAATATTTGTGTGTCTTGGATTGTATCTGCTCCGAATCATCCGATTCTTCGGCGATTCCGACAAAACGCATATTGGTGCGCTGCGCTTGATGGCGGCGGTCGTTTCGCTTGCCTTTGCCGCATATCTGCTTCCGGGTCTTTGGGGCGCACCGCTGCGAAGCGTCAGTGCCTTCACACCACCTTTGTCTACGCAGGATTTTAATCTTTATGAAGCTGGAAAGTTTGTTAAATACGATGACTTTGATGAAGGAATGGAGGCTGCGAAGAAAATGGAGAAACCGGTGTTCCTTGATTTTTCTGGATACGGATGTGTCAATTGCCGGAAGATGGAAGCCGCTGTCTTTGAGAATGCTAAGGTGAAGGACTTGATAGAACGTGAGTTTGTAATGATAACACTGATGACCGATGACAAGCAGGAACTTCCGAGCATGATAGAGCAGAAAATAAATGGAAAAGACGTTAAGCTTCGAACATACGGCGATCTGTGGAGCTTCCTGCAGCAATATAAATTCGGGGCAAATTCCCAACCGTATTATGTCGTGTTGGACAATGAGGGAGGATTGCTCTCCGGACCATATTACTACGATGAGGACGTGTCTAAATTCGTGAAATTTTTGAAGGCTGGCGTGACTAAATATAACGTAAAAAATGAAGAAAGATAAGAACGAGATATTGAAGGCTTTTGGCGACCTGCTGGACGTGGTGGAAGAATTGCGTCAAAAGTGTTCGTGGGATAGAAAACAAACCAACGAGAGTCTGCGATGCAATACGATAGAAGAAGTCTATGAGTTGAGCGCGGCTTTGATGGCCGATGATGCCGACAACATCCGTAAAGAACTGGGCGATGTGCTGTTGCACGTGCTGTTTTACTCAATCATAGGAAAGGAGAAGAACCAGTTTGACATAGCGGATGTGTGTGATTCGCTGAGAGAGAAACTGATTTATCGGCATCCACATATATATGGAAATGTCCAGGCTGATTCTGCCAATGCTGTGATTCAGAATTGGGAGCAGTTGAAGTTAAAAGAAAAGGGAGGCAACAAGCGTGTGCTTGATGGCGTTCCGTCTGATTTGCCATCGCTCATAAAGGCTGAAAGGATTCAGGAGAAGGCAGCCAATTATGGATTTGACTGGGCGGACAGAAAAGATGTCTGGGCAAAAGTCAAAGAGGAAGTTCTCGAATTTGCAACAGAGCTGGAGTCAGGAACTGATGATCGCCGTACGGAAGAATTCGGCGATGTGCTGTTCAGTCTGGTCAATGCGGCACGTCTGTATAAAATCAACGTGGACAATGCTTTGGAACAAACAAACAGAAAGTTTACAAGACGTTTTAATTATATTGAAGACACCGCAAAAGAGCAAGGTGTGAACATGAAGGATATGACTATCGAGCAGATGGACAATCTGTGGAATGAGGCAAAAGAACAAGAAAAAGCAAAAGAATGATTGTCTGCATAACAGAGAAACCCAGCGTGGCAAAGGACATTGCGGCGATACTTGGCGCCACAGTGCGCCGTGATGGCTATTTTGAAGGCAACGGCTACAAAATAACGTGGACGTTTGGTCATCTTTGCTCGCTAAAGGAGCCTAACGACTATACAGAAAGATGGAAGTCGTGGAGTCTGGGGGCCTTGCCAATGCTGCCTCCGCGATTCGGAATCAAGTTGATTGCCGACCATGGCATTGAGAAGCAGTTCAAGGTTATAGAAACGCTGTTTGGAGAAGCCGATGAAATCGTGAACTGTGGCGATGCCGGTCAAGAGGGCGAGCTTATACAACGTTGGGTGATGCAAAAAGCCAATTGTAAGAAAGATGTAAAGAGATTGTGGATTTCATCGCTTACGGATGAGAGTATCCGTGAGGGATTTGGCCATTTGAGACCACAGTCGGATTTCGACAGACTGTATATGGCGGGCTTGTCGCGTGCTATCGGCGACTGGATATTGGGAATGAATGCGACACGGTTGTTTACGTTGAAATATTCGCAAGGCAGAAATGTACTGTCGATAGGTCGTGTGCAAACACCGACATTGGCTTTGGTTGTGGCAAGGCAAAAAGAAATAGACAATTTTGTCCCAGAAGATTATTGGGAACTTAAAACGACGTATCGCAACGTTGTTTTTCAGTCAACAAAAGGGCGCTTCAGTACAGAATTATCCGCGCAGGAAGTCGCTGATGGAATCAGTGAAAACCTGTTTGTAATAAAGTCGTGTGTCACGAAGCGTGGCAGAGAGTCTGCTCCAAGGTTGTTCGACCTTACATCCTTACAAGTGGAATGCGATAAGAAATATGGATACTCGGCTGACCAGACATTGAAGCTTATACAATCATTGTATGAGAAAAAGTTTACCACATACCCACGTGTGGATACAACATATCTGAGTGAGGACATATATCCGAAAGTGCCGGAGGTGCTTAGGGCAATGCGTCCGTATGCCAATCTGGCAGAGCCTTTATTGTCCAAGACTCTTCCGAAAACAAAGAAGGTGTTTGACAACTCTAAAGTCACCGACCACCATGCCATTATTCCGACCAATGTGCCACCGGCGCCAACTATGACAGTTGATGAGAAGCGGGTTTACGACATGGTAGCCCGTAGATTTCTTGCCGTATTTTATCCAGATTGCGAGTTCGATCAAACGTCTGTTGTCGGAGAAGCCGGTGGAGTTGAGTTCAAAGCCAATGGAAAGCAGATTGTGTCGGATGGATGGCGGGCAGTCTATGGTAAGGCCGACAGCAACTTGAACAAGGATGATGAAGCCCAAGACGATGGCATATTGCCGGCTTTTGAGATAGGCGAGAGCGGACCCCACAGTCCGTCGGTTGTCAAGAAGACCACACAGCCACCTAAATTCTACACCGAGGGAACATTGCTGAGGGCGATGGAAACGGCTGGTAAATTGGTGGAAGACGAGGAGTTGCGCGATGCGATGAAGGAGAATGGCATAGGGCGCCCTTCCACAAGGGCGTCGATAATAGAAACTTTGTTCAAGCGTAAATACATAAAGAAAGAACGTAAAAGTGTGAAGGCAACAGAAGCTGGCATCGCTTTGATTGACACAATAAAGGTGGATTTGCTAAAATCGGCAAAGCTGACTGGAATCTGGGAAAACAGGTTGCGCAAAATAGAGAAAGGAGAGTATGAGGCGTCGGAATTTATCGCCGAATTAAAGCAACAGATTTCGCAGATCGTATATGATGTGCTTAGCGACAACAGCGGATATAAGATAGAAGTGGCGGATGTCTCTAAAAAGCAAAAAGAAGAAAAGCCAAAGCGCAAGCCTGCGATACGCAAGTTCGAGCAAATTGTATGCCCGAAGTGTGAAAATGGACATGTGATAAAAGGACGTACGGCATTCGGCTGTAGCGAATTCAGAAAAGGTTGCGATTTCAGGGTTGGCTTTGATGAGCTTAAGTCGGGCGAAGGCACGACTCCGTCGGCACTCAACAAGTATATTGAAAAAAAGTATAAAAAAGATGGCAAAATATAATGGCGCGGAACTGTTCCCAATTGTGGATGAAAAAGGAGATGTTATAGGTTCAGCCTCTCGAAAAGAATGTCATTCGGGAACGAAAAAGTTGCATCCTGTTGTCCATCTGCATGTCTTTGACTCGGAAGGACGTTTGTTTCTTCAAAAACGGGCGGAAAATAAGGATATACAGCCAGGCAAATGGGATACGTCCGTCGGTGGGCATATTGATTATGGAGAGACTGTCGGAGAAGCGTTGCAGAGGGAAACGTTTGAAGAACTTGGCTTTTGTGCAGACAACCCGGAGCTATTGTATAAATATGTCTTTGAAAGCGATGTGGAACGGGAATTGGTGCATACATTCCGATGCGTAGCGGAGCATAGTGACATTAAATTTGCCCCAGACGAAATAGAAGATGGACGATTCTTTCGTTTTGAGGAAATAGAAAGCCTTATTGCGAAAAGTCTGACGACTCCTAATTTTGTCATGGAGTTCAATATGTTGAAACAGCAAGCGTTTTTGAAAACAAAAGAATGATGTCGCTTGTTCTTTTTTTCAAATAAAAGATTGTGATGGAAAAAGGAATGATATTTCAGTATGTGATAATCGGCGTTGTCTTTGTATGCATCGTCGTTTATGTTGTGTGGAAAGTCAAGAATGGCGGCAAGACCGGAGGCTGCTCATGTTGCGATATTAAAGACTGCAAGTTGAAGCAGACGAAAAAGAAAGAAGATTGTTGTAAATGTTGTGAAAACGACTGACTTTTTTTTGCTGAAATTTTCGTCATTCAAACTTTAATTATAATTTTGTGGAATTATTAAAACAACTATCTTAACAATCATATTATGAGTAAACCATATGTTGTAGGTATCGATGTCGGTGGAACAAACACTGTGTTCGGTATAGTGGACGCGCGAGGCAATGTTCTTGCAAGTGGATCGATAAAAACAGCCAAGCATGCAGCCATAGAAGATTATATTGACGAGTTGCATACAGAGTTGTCTAAATTAATAGAAGCCAACGATGCGGTTGACAAAATCGCAGGTATAGGAATCGGTGCTCCTAATGCCAATTATTTCACTGGCGTTATTGCCGATGGCGTGAATTTGCCGTGGCCAACTCCAATTCCATTGGCAGATTTGGTGTCAAATAAATTCGGTATCCCTGTTGCTATAACAAACGATGCAAATGCCGCTGCTATCGGCGAGATGACTTATGGCGTGGCTCGCGGTATGAAGGATTTCATCATGATTACATTGGGTACGGGAGTTGGTAGCGGTATTGTTGTCAATGGCCAGATGGTTTATGGTCACGACGGTTTTGCCGGTGAACTTGGTCACGTTATCATGAAGCGCAACAACGGACGTATTTGCGGATGCGGAAGAACAGGTTGCTTGGAAACTTATGCGTCTGCTACAGGTGTGGCACGTACTGCGCGTGAATTCTTGGAAGCAAGAGCAAACGAGCCATCGACACTCCGCTCGATGGATGTAGACTCAATCACATCAAAAGATGTCTATGATGCAGCCGTGGCCGGCGACAAATTGGCAAAGGATGTCTTTGACTTTACAGGAAACATTCTTGGTGAGGCTTTGGCAGACTTCATAACATTCTCAAGCCCGGAGGCTATCGTGCTTTTTGGAGGCCTTGCCAAATCTGGAGATTTGCTGATGCGTCCGCTTAAAGAATCAATGGACCGCAACACGATGACGGTGTTCAAAGGCAAGGTTAAGTTGCTTCTTTCCGAATTGAAAGAAAGCGACGCAGCTGTGCTTGGAGCAAGTGCTTTGGGTTGGGAGGCAAAAGCTGCCGCAGACATTAAAAAATAATAGGAATGCAAATGACACAAAAAGCGGACTCTTGATGGTATAGAGCCCGCTTTTTGTGCTTTTTTGTCCGTGAAAAGGTTTGTGCTGTCTGCTAAAATTTATAACTTTGCGACAGATAAAAACCCATGCCTGAATGTGTGGGTTTCATCGTTGATGGATATAAATCATAAACAATATTTCTACTATGGGATATAAAATCATCGTCCTGGCCAAGCAAGTGCCAGACACTCGAAATGTAGGAAAAGATGCGATGAAGGAAGACGGAACAATCAATCGTGCGGCGTTGCCTGCGATTTTCAATCCGGAAGACCTTAATGCATTGGAACAAGCCCTGCAAATTAAAGAACAAAATCCAGACACAACAATTACGATTTTGACAATGGGACCTCCTCGTGCTGCTGAAATTATCAGAGAGGCCATTTTCAGAGGAGCTGACACAGGAATCGTATTGACCGACCGTGCATTTGCCGGTGCGGATACGCTCGCCACTTCGTATGCTCTTTCTGCTGCAATACGTAAGGTGGGAGAGTTTGACTTGATTATTGCCGGACGTCAGGCTATTGACGGCGATACAGCACAGGTGGCACCTCAGGTGGCGGAAAAACTGCACTTGCCACAGGTTACTTATGCTGAAAAGATAGAAAAAGTGGCTGATGGAAAGGTTGTGATTACGCGCCGCATAGAGTCAGGCGTCGAGACAGTGGAGGCTCCGTTGCCATTGGTCGTTACCGTAAATGGCTCTGCAGACGATTGCCGTCCAAGAAATGCCCGTCGCATACAGAAATATAAATATGCAGTAACACCGAGCGAAAAGGCAACAATGTCAGAGACGTTGTCGGCATTGGTCGACGCTCGTCCTTATCTTCAACTCAAGGAGTGGAGTGCAGACTTTGTTGATGCGGATCCAGAACAAATTGGCCTGAAAGGCTCACCTACAAAGGTGAAAGGAATTGTGAATGTCGTATTCCAGGCAAAAGAAAGCAAGAAAATGGACGGCAAAGATCAAGGTGCGATAGAGGATCTTGTGAAAGAATTGATAGCTAATCATACTATTGGGTAGTATCAAAAAACATTTATCATTATGAAAGATAACAATAATCTTATAGTATATTGCGAGTTTGAGGACGGCAATATCTCTGACGTCAGCCTTGAATTGTTGACAAAAGGACGTTCTTTGGCGACCCAATTAGGTGTTAAGCTTGAGGCTGTGGTTCTTGGCGACAAACTTGAAGGGGTTGAGAAACAAATTTTCCCATATGGCGTTGACCGTGTATATAAATTTGAAGACAAAAAGTTGTATCCTTACACATCGTTGCCACATGCCTCGGCATTGATCAACTTGTTTAAGGAAATAAAACCACAAGTTTGTCTGATGGGAGCATCGTCGATAGGTCGCGATCTTGGTCCGCGCGTGTCGTCATGTCTGCATAGCGGTTTGACTGCCGACTGTACATCGCTTGAAATCGGCGATCATACAGATCCGAAGACAAAAACTGAATATAAGAATTTGCTTTATCAGATTCGCCCGGCTTTTGGCGGCAATATTGTTGCCACAATTGTCAACCCGGAATGCCGCCCACAAATGGCTACCGTGCGTGAGGGCGTTATGAAAAAAGAAATCTTTGACGCAAATTATCAAGGAGAAGTTGTAAATCTGAATCCGGCAGATTATATCCCGGCTTCAGACTATGTGGTTTCAATCATCGACCGCCATATAGCAAAGTCGAAAATCAACATCAAGAACTCGCCAATTATTGTGGCTGGTGGCTATGGTGTTGGCAGCAAGGAGAATTTCAACCTTCTCCATCAGTTGGCAGAGACTCTGGGCGGAGAAGTTGGAGCTTCGCGTGCAGCTGTCGACGCTGGTTTCACAGAGCATGAGCGTCAGATTGGCCAAACCGGTGTGACCGTTCATCCGAAACTGTATATCGCATGTGGTATTTCTGGACAAATCCAGCACATCGCGGGTATGCAGGACAGTTCTATTATTATCTCAATCAACAATGATCCGGACGCTCCGATCAATGCGATTGCAGACTATGTGATTACAGGCGATTTGGAAGAGGTGATTCCAGCCTTGATTAAGTATTACAAAAAAAACTCTAAGTAACTATGTCTAATTTCTATAATGATAATCCTGATTTGAAGCATCACCTGAGTCATCCTTTGATGCGCAAAATCGTGGAAATGAAAGAGCGTAACTTCTCGGACGCTGAAAAATTTGACTATGCACCTCTTGACTATGAGGATGCAATGGACTCGTACGAAAAAGTGCTTGAGATAGCGGGTGAGATTTCAGGAGAGATTGTTGCTCAAAATGCAGAAGACGTAGACCATGAAGGACCTCATGTGGTTGACGGTCACGTTGTTTATGCGAAGGGCACTCAGAAAAATCTTGACGCATTGGTGAAAGCCGGTCTTATGGGCATTTCCCTGCCTCGCCGATACAATGGCTTGAATTTCTCGTTGGTGCCATATATTATGGCTGCCGATATGGTGAGCCGTGCAGACGCAGGCTTTGTGAATATCTGGGGACTTCAGGACTGTGCAGAGACCATTTATGAGTTTGCAGACGAAGACCAGCGTCAGCGTTTCTTGCCGAGAGTATGCGCCGGAGAAACAATGGCAATGGATTTGACTGAACCAGATGCAGGTAGCGACTTGCAGGCTGTAATGCTTAAGGCCACATACAATGAGGCTGACGGCACATGGCGCTTGAACGGCGTGAAGCGTTTCATCACGAATGGTGATGGACATATTGCATTGGTGCTTGCCCGTTCGGAAGAGGGAAGCCATGACGGAAGAGGTCTGTCAATGTTTATATATGACCGCAACGACGGCGGTGTGACAGTGCGCCGTATCGAGAACAAAATGGGTATCAAAGGCTCTCCGACATGTGAATTGGTGTTTAAGAATGCCAAAGCAGAACTTTGTGGAGCACGTCGCATGGGCTTGATCAAATATGTGATGGCTTTGATGAATGGCGCCCGCTTGGGTATCGCCGCTCAGTCGGTTGGTGTCAGCGAGGCTGCATATCGTGAAGCATTGTCGTATGCCCACGACCGTAAGCAATTCGGCAAACCTATCATTGAATTCCCTGCTGTGTTTGAGATGATTTCATTGATGAAGGCAAAATTGGACGCATCAAGGAGCCTTTTGTATGAAACAACACGTTTCGTTGATGTATACAAAATCTACGAAGACATTGCACGCGAACGCAGCCTGACACCGGAAGAGCGTCAGGAGATGAAGAAATATCAGCGTTTGGCAGATGCGTTCACTCCGATGGCGAAGGGTATGGGAAGCGAATTCTGCAACCAGAATGCATATGATGCTGTCCAGGTACATGGTGGTTCCGGCTTTATGAAAGATTATGCTTGCGAGCGAATATATCGTGACGCCCGTATTACTTCAATTTATGAGGGAACGACGCAGTTGCAAGTTGTCGCAGCAATTCGCCACGTCACCACAGGAACATATTTCAATCAAATCAACGCTTATGCAGCAGAAGAGTATGCTCCTGAAACATCTGAATTGAAAGAATGTCTCGTGAAGATGACAGCACTCTATGAAGAGGCTCTGAAGACAGTTGTTGACAACAAAAACACCGAGTATACAGATTTCCACGCTCGTCGTCTTGTAGAGATGGCTGGACATATCATTATGGGATACCTTCTGCTTGGTGACACAACAAGAAATGAAAAATTCTTGAAGTCTGCCAATGTTTATGTGAACTTTGGAGAGGCAGAGGTTGAGAAGCATCATAAATTTATAATGTCATTCAAACCAGATGGCTTGGAAAACTATAGATAGCCAATCATAAAACACAAAATAAAAGCGTCGTCATTGTTTGCAATGACGACGCTTTTATTTTAATTGTAAGTTGAACTTTATCTTTACTCTATTTCAAAACCTTCGCTGTCGAATTCATCTTCATTGAATTCATCAGAACCATAAAAATCAGCATCGTAGTCGTCAGTGTTTTTTGCGGCAGTGGCTGCTGCTTTGTCTATTTCGGCATCAAAGGCGTCGATGTCTACGCTCTGCTTCGGAGCGTGCCCGATTTTACGGGTGCAGATTGGCTCGTCGATGTCTTTTGAGAAAATGCATTCTTTCAGCTCCATGAAGAACGCACGGTTTGTCAGATAGTCAAATACAAACATCAGTCTGTCGCCCTCGTCATCAATGAGTTCGGATATTTTGGTCTCATCCATAAGCCAAATGTCTTCATCGCTGTCTGCGCCCATGTCGGTTAGAGTCACTTCCTTTTCTTTGTTCCATTCTTCATCGCAGATGATGAACGAATCCATTTGGTCTTTTGTATATCCAGCTGCGTCAAGAATCACATTGCGAAGGCTTAAAAATGTGTCGTCGCTATCTATTTGGATTTCTAATTTGAAATCATCCACTTCGTCTGAAATGAGGTTGAATCTGTATATCATAATTGTGTTGTTTTCGTAATGCGAAGATAGTAATAATAGTCAAAAGAGGTGGCATAAAAGGACAAAAAAAATGAGCGACAGATATTTCTGTCGCTCATTCCATTTCATAGCGGATGCTATTTATTGGAAAAAGCATTCCAACCCTGTGCCTTTAACTGAATTTCGTTGTCGTCGCGGGTGGAAAGCACACATCCAAGTTCTGGCTTAGTCATGTGTCCAATAATTCTCACACCGCTCATTTCGGCAATCTTTTCGTGGTCGGTAAGCGGCACAGTGAATAGAAGCTCATAGTCCTCTCCGCCGTTGAGAGCGGCAGTCACTAAGTTCATATTCAACTCGGAAGCCATCACGGCAGTTTGGTAGTCAATAGGTATGCGCTCTTCGTAGATTCTGCATCCAACACCGCTTTGGTGGCAAATGTGGAGCAGCTCAGACGACAATCCGTCGGAAATGTCCATCATAGCAGTTGGTATGATTCCCGCTTTGTCCAGCGCTTCAATTATGTCTTTACGAGCCTCTGGCTTTAGTTGGCGTTCGAGGATATATTCTTTGCCAGCGAATTTTGGCTGAAAATCTTTGATTCCTTCAGAAGCCACTCTTTCTCTCTCAAGCAGTTGCAAACCCATATATGCCGCACCAAGATCGCCTGACACGCAAATCAAATCAGTATCTTTGGCTCCATTGCGATACACAATCTTTCCACTTTCGCCTTCTCCAATGCATGTGATGCTGATAAGCAGGCCTGTGGCTGATGCAGATGTGTCGCCGCCGATAAGGTCTACACCATAGACGTCACATGCCAGCTTTATTCCATCGTAAAGCTGTTGCAGGTGTTCGATTGTGAAACGCTTTGACACGCCTAACGAAACTGTTATTTGACGAGGCTTGCCATTCATTGCATATATGTCGGAGAAATTTACCACAGCGGCTTTATAGCCGAGGTGCTTTAACGGCACATATGTCAAATCGAAGTGAATGCCTTCAAGAAGCAAGTCGGTGGTGACAAGTGTTTCTTTGTCGCCATAATGAAGCACAGCGGCATCATCTCCGACACCTTTTACCGATGAGGGATTCTTCAGTTCTACGCCTTTGGTCAGATTCTCAATAAGTCCGAATTCGCCGAGCGTTGAAATTTCCGTATCAGCCATCCTAAGCTTTGAATTCGTTGATAAGACCCTTCATGATAGCCGTCATCTTTGGCTGCGCCTCTGCTGCGGCTTTTTGAACTTCTTCGTGAGAAACTTCAACAGGATCGTCCATGCCGCCAAGGTCGGTGATTACAGAGATGGCAAACACTTCCATTCCTCCATGTCGAGCAACGATTACCTCCGGAACTGTGCTCATTCCGACAGCGTCGCCGCCAATGGCTTTAAAATAGCGGTACTCTGCTGGAGTTTCGAATGTGGGACCTTGTGTGCCTACATATACACCTTGCTGCACCTTGATGCCGTTTTTCTTTGCAACATTGAGAGCATCAGCAATGAGGCGTTTAGAATATGGTTCGCCCATATCAGGGAAGCGCGGGCCGAGCTCGTTATAATTCTTACCGCGCAGAGGGTGTTCTGGGAAGAGGTTGATGTGGTCTGTGATGATCATAATGTCGCCGATTTGGAAATCGGGATTCATGCCGCCTGCGGCATTTGAAACAAACAATGTGTTGACACCCAAGGCTTTCATAACTCTGACTGGGAACGTCACCTGCTGCATGCAATATCCTTCATAGAAATGGAAGCGTCCTTGCATAGCCATTACACGTTTGTTGCCGAGATTTCCGAAAATCAATTTTCCGCTGTGTCCCTCAACTGTTGAAACAGGGAAATTAGGTATGTCTTGATAGTTCAACTCATCGGTAATGTCAATATGGTTTACCAATTCTCCAAGACCAGTGCCAAGAATAATGGCTGTAGTAGGGATGTCGTTGACTTTTGCTTTGATAAAAGCAGCGGTCTCTTTTATTTTCTCTAACATATCCATAAAGGTTTAATGTGGTTAATAAATGATCTTCTTGTTATTTTTTATGAGCGACAGCACTGCGCAACTCAATGTCGAAGTCTTCTTTTCCAGACTGTATGAACTCAACATTTACTGGTTGATAGAAGATATGTTGCTTCAATTCGGTCGGGAAATAAGGATTGTTGGCAATCCTTACTGCGTCTTTCTCTGTCGTCATAATGAATTTATAGCGTCCGTGAAGAGCTGAGAATGTCTTTTCGATGTCGCAGATGTCGTCACGGGAGAATACGTGGTGGTCGGGATATTGCATTATTTTAACCACAGCGTCGAATGACTTCAGAAATTTTATCAATGGCAGGGGATTCGCGATGCCGGTGATTGTAAGAATTGTGTCTTTTCCAGTAAGTACATCAAGTACGGGAATGTATCTTGAAGCATCCGGAAAAACAGGGGCCAGACTGCCATAGTTGAACTTGCTGAAGAAAAGTTTTTGGTATGGGAATAAGTCCAGATTTTTCTTAAACAGCAGCAAATCCAACGGAGTTATGCTGTCGGGGCATTTTGTCACAATGACAAAATCCGCTCTGTTGCGCACAGACTGGACGCTTTCTCTCAAGCGACCCAACGGAAGCAGCCGGTCGTTGTAGAACGGTCGGTTGTATTCTGTCAGTACAATAGACAGAGATGGCTTGACATACCGATGCTGGAACGCATCGTCGAGGAGAATCAAGTTGATTTCCGGGTGCTCTATCAGTAATTGTTTTATGCCGTTTACTCTCTTTTCGCATACGGCAACTTGTATGTCGTTGCGGAATTTCTGATAAATTTGGTATGGCTCGTCGCCAATGTCTGCAGGAGACGAATGCTGGGAGGCAAGAACGAAGCCTGATGTTTGCCGCTTGTACCCACGGCTGACAACGCCAATCCTGTATGAATTGCGCAAAAGGTTTATGATATATTCTGTATGCGGCGTTTTGCCAGTGCCTCCAACAGCGATGTTGCCAATTGAAATTACGGGGATGTCGAAACTTTCCGATTTGAGTGCATTCCAATCGAAAAGCTTGTTGCGCGCATATACCCCTGCTCCATACAAATAGGACAGTGGGGTAAGAAACGCGTTTGCTAATTTATGTATGTCAATAGAAAAATTCATTAGTACAAACAAATATCTTCCATTCTACATTGTATACGGTCCTTATTGAGTATATCCAGAACCGTGAGTGCATATCTTAACAATTCCGGGTTGTAGGATTGCTGCATCCGTATTGTGGCAGATTTCTCAATAGTTGCATAAAGCAAGTTGATAAAGTCAGGTTTGAATTCAGGATATATCTTTAACTTGAAATCTCTTCCAAGCTTGGCTTTGTTTGCAACCCATTTTGCTGCATCCTCAATCCCTCCGAATTGGTCCACAAGGCCAATTTCCTTTGCAGATTCTCCATCCCAAACACGGCCTTCTGCAATGGCTTTGATTTCATCTGTGGTCTTGTGTCTGCCTTTTGCGCAACGGACCACAAACAGTTCGTAGCCACGGTTTACATTGCGCTGAATTGCATTGCGTTGAGTTGGGGTCAGCGGCTCAAATGCCGACAGATTGGAGTTTGGCGAGGTCGACACGAAATCAGCCGTAATGCCGAGTTTGTCATTGGCAAGACGTTTTACATTCGGAATCATTCCATAAATGCCGATAGAGCCGGTTATTGTTGTCTTTTCAGCAAAAATACGGTCTGCTCCCGCTGAGATGTAGTATCCTCCCGAGGCTGCATAATCACCCATTGACACGGCAAATGGCTTATTCTTGCTCTTGAAGAAATCAAGGGCTTCCCAAATTTGCTCAGATGCGAAAGCGCTTCCTCCAGGAGAGTTTACGCGTAAGACGAGTCCCTTTACAGACTTGTCGTTTGCCAATTTGATAATCTCAGGGACAATGTCCTTGGAGTTTATGCTGGAAGAGTTTCCATCAACGTTGATTTCTCCTTCAGCATAAACGATGGCGATGTGTTCACCGCTGGAATTGTCTGTGATTACAGAATTCATAACGTCTGACGGACTGACAAAATTCAAATCATCAGTTTCTGTGATGCCTACAAGTTTGCGCAGCTTGGATTCAACCTGGTGCTCATAGCAAAGTTCGTCGACAAATTTCTTTGAAACAGCAATTTTGGCATCTTGGAAAGCTCCAATACTGTCAGAGTATGCTTGAACATCGTCGGCGTTTAATTTTCTGGAAGAGGCAATGTCGGAGGTTATGTTTTTCCAAATGCTTCCAATGAAAGCCGATGTCTGTTGCTTGTTGGCTTCACTCATCTGCGTGAGCATAAACGGCTCGACGGCACTTTTGTAAGTGCCCACACGGATTATTTGCATCTCCACTCCAATTTTGTCGAGCAGACCTTTGTAAAAAAGGATGGAGCTGGTAAGTCCATGAATGTCGAGGGCTCCGGCTGGATTTAGAAATATTTTGTCGGCGACAGATGCAGCGTAATAGTCGCCTTGTGCAATGTCGTTTCCATAGGCGTAAATCCATTTGCCCGATTTTTTCTTGAATGAAATCAATGCATTGCGTATTGCGGTAGCAGAGGCTACTCCCATTCCTGCGCCATCGCAATTTATGTAGATTCCTTTAATGTTGCTGTCGGTGCTTGCGTGGTCAATTGCTCCAAGAATTTCATAGAGGTTGCTGGCGTTGCCGTCGTTGTTGACCAATTCTTGCAATGATTTGTTATAAGGTTTGTCTGTGATTGACCCCGACAAATCAATGCGTAGAATAGCATTGTCGCCGATTGTTGCAATTGGCGATATCGTAGACGAGGCAAGCGAGGAAATCATTGCTATGCCTGAAAAGAATATAAATATTCCTATGACAAAAAATGCTATCCATGTGCCCGTGAATGCACCTAAAAGAGATGATACGAATTTGTTCATAATATTCGCTGTTAGTCAAACTTCTTTCTTCTGAATATGAAATTCCTGCCGAGGTATTTTTCCCGCACAATAGGATTCTCGGCAAGTTCTTCCGATGTGCCTTGAAAGAGAATCTTTCCTTCAAACAGCAGATAAGCGCGGTCTGTGATGCTGAGCGTCTCAGGCGCATTGTGGTCTGTTATGAGGATTCCGATGTTTTTCTCCTTCAATTTGTATACGATGTACTGAATGTCCTCCACTGCAATTGGGTCGACACCAGCGAAAGGCTCGTCAAGCATGATAAACTTGGGGTTGATGGCAAGACATCGTGCTATTTCAGTTCGTCTGCGTTCGCCACCTGACAGCTGGATTCCCAAGTTTTTACGCACTTTCTGCAGTCTGAACTCAGAAATCAGACTTTCCAGTTTCTCCGCTTGATATTCTTTCGTCGTGTCGGTCATTTCAAGGACAGCCCGTATGTTGTTCTCTACACTTAACTTGCGGAACACGGAGGCTTCCTGTGCCAAATAACCGATGCCATACTGCGCCCGTTTGTATACAGGAAATTTGGTAATGTCCACATCGTTAAGGAAAATCTTGCCTTCGTATGGGGTTATCAGTCCAGTTGTCATATAGAAAGTTGTTGTCTTTCCGGCTCCGTTAGGACCGAGCAGACCCACAATCTCTCCTTGTTTTACATTTATGGAAACGTGATTGACCACCGTGCGTTGGCGATATTTCTTAACCAGATTTTCCGTGCGTAGCATCATTGGACCATCGCAGTGCGTAAGTTTCTCAACCATTTCGGCTTTTTCTTTTCCAACCGAATGGTTTTTAGCGGCAATGACTTTGCGTTCTATCGTATTTACAATATTTCGTATAGACATTGTGTCAATCCTCCTTATGCGCGTTTATGCGACCTTCGATGTATTCTTTAAGCAGTTTTATGGCTACAGTGTTGTTTCCGCCTTGAGGGATAATCAAATCTGCATATTTCTTTGCCGGTTCGATATATTTGTTGTGCATAGGCTTCAAAACGCGTTCATATCGCTCCACAACAAGTTCTGGCGTACGCCCGCGCTCAATGCAGTCTCTGTTTATGACACGAATCAGACGGTCGTCGGCATCTGCGTCGACAAAAACCTTGATGTCCATCATATTGCGCAACCGCTCATCGCTGAACACAAGAATACCCTCTACTATGACAACATCGCGGGGCTGCATCGGGACTGTCTCTGGCTGTCGAGTGCAGGTGAGATAAGAGTAGGTCGGGACTTCTATGTTTTTGCCGTTTTTTAAGTCTTCAAGTTGTGAAATCAATAGTTCCCAATCAAAAGCAGCCGGTTCGTCGAAGTTGATTTTTTGTCTTTCTTCAACAGGGATATGGCTGGAATCTTTATAATACGAATCTTGGGGAAGTACAGATACTTCACCTTGAGGGAGGGCTTCCACTATTTTTTTTACAACCGTGGTCTTACCAGAACCGGTGCCGCCGGCAATGCCAATTATAATCATACAACGTTGTTTTTTCAAATGCTTTTACAAATGTAATCAAAATTTGTTTTATGACGTAATTATTCACTGGAATATGTTGAAATAAGGCAAAAAAACAATCCGATACTGTCGCTGTTGCAACAATATCGGATTATTTGTATAGGATTGTGGTGTTGTTACTTAAGTAAGTCTATTGACCTGCGGAGGAATTTGTCAAGATCTTCTCCACGAAGCAGATTGTTGCCAAGAAGCGCAATGTCGATGATTTGGCGGATGGCAGGGACCGTGTCGGCATATGTCTTGATGTCGGCATTTTCTTCGTTGCGCAAAGATTCGGCTTTTGCCTCATGCTCTGCTGCCTGCTTCTTCTCGTCGTCAGTGGCGTCTTTCTTTTCGCGGAGTGCCTGTGCCGCTTTGTTCTCGACGTCAATAGCCGTTTCAATTGGCGACACTTTTTCATTCAGTGATGCCTTGGCTTCATCAAGCAGCCGCTTGACAACAGGATGCTCGGTGTTGAGTACGAGATTGTATGAATCTGGCATTTCGCCATAGAAACTCATTCCTGGTTGCATTGCTGCCATTTCTTTCATTCGGCGCATATATTCGCTTTGTGTAATCTGCACTGGTTGCGACTCGCTGCCGAGCGACTCAAAAGAAACAAGAAACTCGGTCTTGTCGACATGCGGAATCTGGCAGCGGAACAACTCAGAGAAGATGCTGCGTTCTGCAGGAGTCATAGCCGACACCTTGCGTTCCTCTTTTACAATCAGATTCTCAACAATGTCGCTGTCAACGCGAACAAAACGAGATTTCTCGAGTTTGTGTTCGAGCAGTCCGACAAAGTGATTTCCAAGTTGGTCGTTGATGAGCAGCACGTCGTAGCCCTTGTCTTTGGCGGCTTTGATGTAGCTGTATTGAGCAGTCTTGTCGGTTGCGTACAGATAGACGAGGTTGCCGTCTTTGTCGGTCTGGTTGGCGGCGATAAGCTCCTTGTATTCATCAAGTGTGAACTTCTTATCCTCGACATTGGCGAGAAGAGCGAATTTCATTGCTGCGTCGCAGAATTTTTCATCCGACAGCATACCGTATTCGATAAATATCTTGATGTCGTTCCATTTTGTTTCGTATTCGTTGCGGCGATTCTTGAAAATGTTTTCAAGCTGGGAGGCAACTTTTTTCGAAATATAGGATGAAATCTTCTTTACGTTGGAGTCGCTTTGCAGATATGAACGAGATACGTTCAGAGGAATGTCGGGCGAGTCGATGACACCGCGCATAATCATCATAAAGTCTGGTACAACGCCTTCAACAGAATCTGTTACGAACACCTGGTTGCAATAGAGCTGGATGCGGTTTTTCTGCACATCCATCTCGTTTTTCAGTTTCGGGAAGTAGAGGATGCCAGTGAGTGTGAAGGGATAGTCTACATTGAGGTGTATCCAGAACAACGGGTCTTCTTCACCAGGATAAAGTTCGTGGTAAAACTTTATGTAGTCCTCGTCTTTTAATTCTGAAGGCTGGCGAGTCCAAGCCGGCTTGGTGTCGTTTATGACGTTGTCGTCATCGGTATCAGTCATCTTGCCGTCTTTCCATTCTTGTTTCTTGCCAAAAACAACAGGGATTGGCAAGAACTTGCAATATTTCTTGAGCAAAGACTCAATCTTGTCTTTTTCAAGGAACTCTTTGCATTCGTCGTCTATATAGAGAACAATGTCTGTGCCACGATTTTCCTTGTCGATTTCGTTCATCTCAAATTCAGGAGAACCGTCGCAGCTCCAGCAGATTGCTTTCGCATCGGCTTTATATGATTTTGTGCGGATTTCAACTTTCTTAGACACCATGAAGGCTGAATAAAATCCCAATCCGAAATGTCCGATTATTGCGTTTGCATCATCTTTGTATTTTTCGAGGAATTCTTCTGCTCCAGAAAATGCTATCTGGTTGATATATTTGTCAATATCGTCGGCGGTCATACCGATGCCTGAGTCGCTTACGGTCAGCGTTCCCTTGTCTTTGTCGAGAGAAACGCGGACATTTAAATCCCCAAGTTCTCCTTTAAACTCTCCGCAAGAAGAGAGTGTGCGCAGCTTCTGTGTGGCATCAATGGCGTTTGACACGATTTCGCGCAAGAAGATGTCGTGGTCGCTATATAGAAATTTTTTGATGACAGGAAATATGTTTTCTGTCGTTACTCCAATTTTACCTTTCTGAATAGTCATAGTTGTTAGTTTTTATTTTCTGAAACCTTTAATTGCAAAAAAAATGCCATATCTGATGAGATATGACATTTTAGGCATATTGTCTGACTAAACGTCAGTCTTTGTCATCTGCGATGGTGCATGTGAGCCGTTCGTTGCCTTCGGTGTGGTCAACAATAATTCTGTTGCCTTTCTCAACCTCCGCCCGTAGGATCATTTCCGCCAGGTCGTCCTCAAGATATTGTTGCACGGCGCGTTTCAATGGACGCGCTCCAAATTGTTTGTCGTATCCTTTCTCGACGAGGAAATTACGTGCGTTTTCGGTCACGTCAAGGGTATATCCCATTTCCTTGACCCTCTTGAAGAAGCCTCCCAATTCAATGTCGATAATCTTGTTCAGGGCTTGCTTGTCGAGCTCATTGAACATAACAATGTCATCGACACGGTTTAGAAATTCCGGAGAGAAAGTCTTGTTCAAAGCCTTTTGGATAACACCATGGGCGAAATCTGTTGTACTGCCACCTGTGTTGAACCCGATGCCGTTGCCAAAGTCTTTTAACTGGCGTGTGCCGATGTTGGATGTCATTATTATGATGGTGTTCTTAAAGTCGACGGAGCGTCCGAGACTGTCGGTCAGACGGCCTTCGTCCATCACTTGCAGCAACATGTTGAACACGTCGGCATGGGCTTTTTCCAATTCGTCAAGCAGCACAACGGAATAGGGGTGGCGGCGCACCTTTTCTGTGAGTTGTCCGCCTTCTTCGTAACCGACATATCCGGGAGGCGCTCCCACCAAGCGCGACACGGAGAATTTCTCCATATATTCACTCATGTCGATTCGAACGAGAGAGTCTTTTGAGTCAAACAAGAATTCTGACAGTTTCTTCGCGAGATGGGTTTTGCCAACACCTGTCGGGCCAAGAAACATAAATGTGCCAATTGGGCGGTTGGGATCTTTCAGCCCGACGCGATTTCGCTGAATGGCTTTTACAATCTTGTCGATTGCCTCATCTTGTCCAACGATGCTGCTTTTTAATTCGTCGCCCATGTTCAGCAATCGCGAGCTCTCGGTCTGTGCGATTCGTTGCACTGGCACGCCGGTCATCATTGCCACGACCTCTGCAATTTTGTCTTCGTCCACAACTTCTCTGTGGTTTCTAAGGTCTGCTTCCCATTCTTCTTTTTTGTTATCAAGTTCGGCTTGAAGGTTGCGCACAGAGTCGCGAAGGCTTGCTGCCTCCTCAAAGTTCTGCGCTTGTGCGGCTTTGAGCTTGAGCTCGTTTGTGGCGGCAATCTTTTCCTCGATTTCCTCAATCTCTTTTGGAGCGTTCACATTGCCTACATGCACTCTTGAACCAGCTTCGTCAAGAGCGTCGATGGCCTTGTCGGGGAAGAAGCGGTCGCTTACATAGCGCTGTGTCAACTTGACACAAGCCTCAAGCGCCCGGTCGGTGTATGTCACATTGTGATGCTCTTCATAATTGTTCTTTATGTTGTGAAGAATCTGCAGCGTTTCCTCGGCAGATGTCTGCTCAACAATTATTTTTTGGAACCGGCGCTCCAATGCCCCGTCCTTTTCAATATTCTTGCGGTATTCATCAAGGGTGGTCGCTCCAATGCATTGAATCTCACCACGGGCAAGGGCTGGTTTCAGCAAATTGGCAGCATCCATGGTTCCCTGTGAGTTGCCGGCGCCTACAATGTTGTGAATTTCATCAATGAAAAGAATCACGTTTGGATTCTTTTTAGCCTCATCGATGATTGCTTTGATGCGTTCTTCAAACTGGCCTCTGAATTTTGTTCCAGCGACAACGGCTGCCATGTCAAGGGATATGATGCGTTTGTCGAATAGTAGGCGAGACACCTTGTGTTCTTTTATGCGGATTGCCAATCCTTCAACAATTGCGGATTTGCCCACTCCGGGTTCGCCGATTAGCACAGGGTTGTTTTTCTTTCGGCGGCTTAGAATTTGGATTACTCGTTCTATTTCTGTGGCTCTGCCAACAACGGGATCAAGATTGCCTTCTTCGGCGGCTTTTGTTATGTCGTTGCCGAATTTGTCGAGCACGGGGGTGTCGTTTTGGTTGTTCTCGACGCGTTCTTGTTTTTTTGTCGGATTGCTCTTCTTCTGGGGGCTGTCGTCGGGGAAACCATCCTCGTCGGCGGTTTCTTCGTTGTCATAGCTGTTGCTCATGGCAGCCATTGTCAGCGGAAGCAGCAAATCTGCTTTATTTGGAGTCTGTTCAGTCATATCAATAGAAATTTTATGATTGCAGATGCAAAAATAGTGCCAACAAAAGCAAAGGAGAGCCGATGTTTAGGCTCTCCTCGCATATTGCTGATACAGATTGTTGTTACCAGAATTTGTTTGTGTCTGGATTGTATTCAAACCCTGCGGCATTCAGTTTCTGCAACAATTCGTTTTTGTCAATGTCTATGCTTTTGCAGAATTCATCGAGCGAGTCGTAATTGTCGCGCAGTTGCTGATTGACATAACTCATCAGCATAAACGGGTCAGATGGAATTGTCGTCATAATTTTTTGATTTCCCAAATTGAACCTTCAGTGAGCGACAAGTAAAGTTTGCCGTTTGATTTTTCGAAGCCGTTTACTTCCGACGTGCCGCATCGGTATGTCCAGAGTAGTTTGTGCGATGCCGCATCGATGGCGGCAACCATACCTCTACGCGAACCCATATAGATGATGCCTTTGTCTTCGATGACGATGCAAGGTGCATGTTCGTATCCGAATCCGGCATCGACAACAAACGCGACATTTTCCTCGTCGGCATTGGGATTTACCGCCAAGAGTTGCCCATCCATAGTTTTTGCGTAGACCAAATCTTGATTTTCGGAGCATCCCAGACTTTCACGGACGAGGTACTTTTTGTCGAAGTTAGAGCGCCATATCTGTTTGCCGGTCTTGCGGTCAAGAACAGTCATATATCTGTCGGGGGCAACAATGACTACGCGGTCTTTTGTCACAACAGGAACGCAGTTGCCTGGGCTGAGCATATTCGCCTTGCTACCGTTTGACCATTGCCATTTCAGCTCACCTGTTTTGCGGTCAAGGCAACGTAGGTATGTGTCCCATGTGCCGAATATCACATCGTCGCCGTTGACAACGGGTTCTGCCTGGCAATAATTGCTCAGTTCGGTGCGCCAAATGATGTTGCCGGTGTTCACATTCCAGCATTCGAATTTCTTATACCCACCTTGATACAATTTGCCGTTTGCAATAATACCGTCGGCGACATATGGACCTGTGGATTCGTTTTCTCTGATTGTTCGGCCCGATTTCTTGTCCGCCCAAATGATGCGCTTGTCAGACGCAGGAATGATAACGTAGTTTGATTGGCCTACTGCGGGGCGTGAAAACAGAGAGGCGTCTGTTTGTAAAGACCAAAGCACTTTGCCGGTTTTGTCAATCGCTTTTGCCTGTCCAAGCGAGTTGCCGAAATATATGCTGTTTTTGCCAACGGCAAGTCGGGTGAATATCGAAGCTTCATCTTGATAGATCTTACGTATTGAGAAGCCGTATGGAATCTTGGTGTCTGAAATTTTCTCGTACTTGTATTTTGGATGTGCCGCCCGTATCGGCAAAGACCATTGCAGTTTCTTTGGGTGGCCGATGACTTTGTCATAAACTTGGATTGTGTTTCCGTCAATTGTGAAATCGGTATATCCAAATCCATCTTTGACGTGAGTCATGTCAAGAGCGCGGCAGATTACAGCATCAATGTCGCCACCTTTATATAGTTCATATTTGTGGTAGTGACCGCAGATATGTATTATGGTTGGATATTTCTGGAGGATGTTGATATAATCTTGGTAGTTGTCAAGGTCGTCCTTGATGGGGTAGTGGTTTATTGAAACCACTTTCTTTCCCGATTTGCAACGCTCGCTCAGTTGTTTGTCAAGCCAGCTTAGGTCTTCTTGTTTGATGTGACCGTCGCCCATTTTCATAAATGGGCCACAGTTGAGTCCTATAAAAACCAGACTGTCAGTCTCGAATACAAACTTGTCGGCGCCCCAAATGTCATTGAATGTTTTTGTGGCGCTTTGCGACCAGTTGTTTTCGTGGTTGCCGGGAATTATGTATAGGGGCTTGTTCAGTTTGTCAACGATGCGTTTGATGTTGTACAATTGCTCGTCACTGCCCTCATTGGACAAGTCTCCTGAAATGATTACGAATGAGGAGCTGTTGTTGTTGATCTCGTCGATAGCGGCTATCAGTTGCTTTTCGTTTTCATTGCCTGGAGTGACATGAATGTCGGTAAGCAGAGTGAAGTCGAGAGCAAGGGCATTGCTGCTGTTGAAAATAAATAACAGAGCAAGTGCGCTGCTTAGAATAATGTTTTTTAGATTCATTTGTGATAATGTGTTAGAATTGTACTGCAAAGGTACGTCGTTTTTTTGAATGCTAAAGCATGTGCGGTTTAGTCAGATTGTCAAATTTTGCTAATGACAAAGGCGCTTTATATTAAAAAGCGGTGAACAGAAGAACTGGACACCGCTTTGCTCGCTTTGAAAATCAAGGATTATTTGCAACCAGCGCAACGTGGTTTGATTTGCTGGAAGAAGTCGTTACCCTTGTCGTCAACAAGAATGAATGCAGGGAAGTCTTCTACGCGGATTTTCCATACGGCTTCCATTCCGAGCTCTGGGAATTCAACACATTCAATGCTCTTGATGTTGTTCTGGGCAAGAATTGCAGCTGCACCGCCGATGCTTCCGAGATAGAATCCGCCATGTTTTTTGCAGGCGTCTGTCACTTGCTGCGAACGGTTGCCCTTTGCCAGCATAACCATGCTGCCTCCGTGGCTCTGGAACAAGTCTACATATGGGTCCATACGGCCTGCGGTTGTCGGACCGAGCGATCCACACGGCATGCCTTCTGGAGTTTTCGCCGGACCAGCATAGTATACTGGATGGTTCTTGATGTATTCAGGGAGACCCTCGCCGTTGTCCAAACGCTCTTTAAGCTTGGCGTGAGCGATGTCGCGTGCCACGATGATTGTGCCGTTCAACGACAAGCGTGTTGATACTGGATATTTTGTCAATTCCTTCAGCACTTCCGACATCGGACGGTCAAGGTCGATTTTTATAACATCGCCTTCGCCGGCTTTACGCAATTCCTCTGGAATGAGTTCGCCTGGGTTGCTGTCCAATTTTTCAATCCAAATACCGTCTTTATTGATTTTACACTTGACGTTGCGGTCAGCTGAACAGGAAACTCCCAGGCCGATTGGACAAGATGCTCCATGTCTAGGCAGGCGTACGATGCGGATGTCGTGTGCATAGTATTTGCCGCCGAATTGAGCGCCAAGACCGATGTTGTGGGCCTCTTCAAGCACTTTCTTCTCCAATTCAATGTCGCGGAAAGCGCGGCCTGTCTCATCGCCTGTTGTAGGAAGCGTGTCGTAATAATGGGTGGATGCCAATTTAACTGTCAGCAAGTTCTTCTCTGCCGATGTGCCGCCAATCACGAATGCAATGTGGTATGGAGGACAAGCGGCTGTGCCGAGAGTCTTCATCTTGGCTACAAGGAACGGAACCAAAGTGTCAGGATTCAGAATAGCTTTTGTCTCTTGATAGAGATATGTTTTGTTTGCAGAGCCACCACCTTTGGTTACGCACAAGAAATGGTATTCCATGCCTTCTGTTGCCTCAATGTCGATTTGTGCAGGAAGATTGCATTTCGTATTTACTTCCTCATACATTGACAATGGCGCGTTTTGGGAATAGCGGAGGTTGTTTTCTGTGTATGTTTTGTATACGCCTAACGAAAGGGCCTCTTCATCGCTGAATCCAGTCCACACTTGTTGACCTTTTTCTCCGTGAATAATGGCGGTGCCTGTGTCCTGGCACAATGGCAATACGCCTTTTGTGGCAACGTCGGCGTTGCGAAGGAATGTCAATGCGACATACTTGTCGTTCTCGCTTGCCTCGGGGTCGTTAAGGATTTTTGCCACTTGCTCGTTGTGTGAACGGCGAAGCATGAATGAAACATCGTGGAAAGCGGCGTTTGCCATAGCGGTCAAGCCTTCCTTCTCCACTTTCAAAATTGGATGACCTTCAAATTCGCCAACAGAAACGTGGTCTTTGGTAAGTAAATAGTACTCGGTGTCGTCCTTTCCAAGTTGGAACATCGGACTGTACTTGAATTCTGGATTTGCCATAATTACAAGGTTATGTTTTTTACGTTAATAATAGTCGTGTTGCAAAATTACGAAAGAACGGGTAAATATGGAATTATTTTGGATTAAAAAATCGGAAATGATGTTGGCTTTACGTGAAAATTTCCTACCTTTGGAAATTAATGTACGAAACAGAATGTCATGAACAGGAAATATTTGTTTGCCGGCTTGGTGTCTTTTGCCGCCTTGCCGTGCTTCGGTGAAGTGCCGATGGAAATTTCATTGCTGATGAAAGATGGAGAGTTCGCGAAGGCCGACGGTGTGATTGGAAAGAGCGGCGTCAGTTTGACGGCGGTCGAGGCTGATTCGTTGCGCGCCATAATGAGTCGCATTGAGAGGGATTTCTGCTATACTTTTGAAGAAGGGGTGGAAAAGATACAGGAACGTTTTCCGCATGTGTCTGTCGCCAATGTGAAAGACTGGGAAACACGCAACTTTGTTGAGACGAAAATGATCAACGGAGAGAAGCGGATGTTTCGTAAGGCGATTTCAAACATAGATAGGCTTGTCCCGGAATTGTCGGCGGAAAGAAAAACGCAGGCGATATTTGATGCTGTGTCAGGGGTCGAAATGGTCAGTGGCGTGCTGAAAGGCATCTCAAGGGAGACCGGTTATGACGGTGGACATCGCATAACAATTAAATATACGATTGATGTTGACGCTGACTCGGTTCCTGCCGGTGAGAAAATACGTGTGTGGATGCCTTTCCCGACAACGACGGAACGCCAAAAAAACGTGACGCTGATTTCGTCGAGCGATAAGGTGCGATTTTCCAACAGCGAGAAGCACAACACTGTGTATATGGAGCGAAAAGCGAAGAAAGGACAGCCTGCGCATTTTGAGATAGTATACTCGTATGATGTGTATTCAAAGTATTTCTCGCAAGATTACATGTTGAGCCACCTCAAGCCGTATGATAAAACATCGGATGTCTATTTGAAGTATACGGCTCCCGATGCTCCCCAGATACTTCTTTCCGAGGATTTCCAGGCTTTGGCAAAACATATTGTTGGTAGGGAGGACAACCCGGTAAAACAGGCGTCTCTTATTTATGATTGGATTGACGCTTATTTTCCATGGGCGGGAGCCAGGGAATACAGCACGATTCCTAACCTTGCGGAGTATGCGCTCAATCGTGGATACGGTGACTGTGGACAAGTATCGCTTTTGTATATAAATCTTCTTCGAAACATCGGAATTCCGGCGCGTTGGGAAAGCGGATGGTATCTTGAACCGGAGGATGTCGGAATTCATGACTGGGCGGAAGTGTATTTCGAAGGAGTAGGTTGGGTCCCAGTGGATATGTCTTTCGGCCTTAATTTGGCATCTAAAGATAAGGATGTAGTGAATTTCTATAAGTCAGGCATGGATTATTTCCGCCTTGCGGCAAACCGAGGCGTGTGTGGCTCGTTTTCTCCGGAAAAGAAATTTATTCGAAGCGAAACCGTGGATTCCCAACTGGGAGAAGTCGAGTGGAACGGTGGAAACTTGTTCTATTACCGAGGATGGTCGCCGGAACTTCAAATTATTGAAGTAAAGGAATTGCATTGATACATAATTAGATGGTGACGTCATGGGCGCCACCATCTAATTTTTTTTGAAAAAAGTTGCCCAAAAATTTGCGGGAAAGAAGAATTGTGTATACCTTTGCACTCGCAAACGAGAAATAACGGCTCCGTAGCTCAACTGAATAGAGCATCTGACTACGGATCAGAAGGTTACAGGTTTGAATCCTGTCGGAGTCACAATTTTAAAAGAAAGAGTCTTAACGGCTCCGTAGCTCAACTGAATAGAGCATCTGACTACGGATCAGAAGGTTACAGGTTTGAATCCTGTCGGAGTCACAAAAACAGAACCACATTATTGTGGTTCTGTTTTTTTATTGTTAATCATCGTGAATTTCGCTTTGCGGGGTTCTATAAGTGGTGGGTTTGTTGTATTTTTGCAATTATGAAAAGAAAATACATAAGTATACTTGCCCTTCTGACAACGGGACTTGTCGCCAATGCCGCTTTGACGGTCGATTGCTCGTTGCGTAAAGCTTTGTCCGTCACACCTCCTGCGGGAACAGGATTAAATGACATATATATCATTTATGGAGGATCTGAAACCGTTTTGACATACACGTCAGAGTCTGGCGAAAACAATGTGAAATGGTTGGTGTATGATGAGCGGGGCGGTGGCTATGCAGAGGAAGTCTCGACGATAGACCGTAGTGGTGCGGTGTCAACGTTTCGCAATCCAAGAGTGAACTGCGGTTATATAATTGAGGATGGTGCAAAACGTAGTTATTTCTGGCTTGTGGATTATTCTAATTATGAATTAGCAATCAACGGAGTGTCATTTCCTGCCGAGCAGGACTGTGGTTCTGCGACATTGGAAGTGGATTGCGGCTGCCCGACGATAACATATTATTCCGTTACTGGTGTACCTAAGGTGTTGAGCCGAGAGATCACAGTCAGCTACAACACTCTCGAGTGGAATGACGATGATGCTGTTTACAATGGTAAGGAAACAACTGAAACCGTGGCAAACCTGTCTGAAAGGATGGTTCTGCCTGCTCCATTATGCGATACTCAGTTTGTGATTGACGGTGACAAATTTCTGTCGCAATGGGGACTTGCAAAAACATTTACGACAGATATACTTAGTGCCTCGTCAATAGATTTTCAAACAACCGCGACCCAACAGCGACGTGAGAATGGCAATGAACAAGGGGCGGCGGAAGATGCACTTGGCGGATCTGCGCCGGCAACGATAACGTTTTCCGCAATATGCACCGATGCCGTGGAGCATAAAGAGTGGCAAATTTCTAAAAGTCAGGACTTCTCGACAGTCGACTATCGGTTTAACGAGGAGACAATCGATTATACATTCAACGAACAGGGTTCGTATTATGTTAAATTTATCGGCTCAAACAGCGATGCTTCGTGCACGAACGAAAGCGAAGTCTATACAGTGTCGATAGGGGAGTCTTTGCTTGATTGTCCTAATGCTTTTTCTCCTGACGCAAGTCCTGGATACAACGATGAGTGGAAAGTGTCGTATAAGTCTATCGTTGAGTTCAAATGTTGGATTTTCGACCGCTATGGCAATAAAATGATTGAGTTTGACGATCCGTCAAAAGGATGGGACGGTAAATACAAAGGCAAGTACGTCAAGCCTGGTGTCTACTATTATGTGATAGAGGCGAAAGGCGCCGATGGAAAAGAGTATAAAAAGAAGGGAGATATAAACATATTGAGGAGTACAAGAACCGACAGGAATGAAACTACAGAATAAGATTGCAATTGTGGTGTTTGCGGTGACAATGCCGTTTATGCCAATGCTGGCGCAGGGCAACGCCGTGGCATATGCGCCTGTTATCCCAGGGAAAGTGCATTTCGCCGACAGGGTTGTCGATCTTGACAGAATCGATTTCTACGAGCGCATGGACAGAGAGATGATATCGTTTGCTTTTGGGCACACAAACACTCTTTTGACAATAAAACGAGCCAATCGCTATGCCCCTGGAATTGTGAAGATATTGAAGGAACAGGGCGTGCCTGAAGATTTGGTCTACTTGGCGGCAATTGAGAGCCATTATGATAACGCTGCTGTGTCAAGTGCTAAAGCTGTCGGTATGTGGCAGTTTATGCCGTCGACAGCAAAAGAATACGGTTTGGAAGTCAATGAATATGTTGACGAACGTTTGGATTGTGACAAATCCACCGTGGCGGCATGCAAATACTTTAAACGTGCTTATGCAAAATATAAATGCTGGCTTACCGTCGCCGCGGCATACAATGCCGGGATGGGGCGAATTTCCAAATCGCTGGAAACACAGGATGTGGAGCATGCGCTTGATTTGTATCTTAACAAAGAAACATCACGGTATATTTTCCGCTTGCTTGCAATGAAACTGATAATCGAGAATCCAGCAAGATATGGGTATGCGATAAAAGCGAACCAACTGTATCAACCGTTGGATTGCGACACATTTGTGGTGGCAGAGCCTGTAAAAGACTGGGTGCAGTGGTCGAAGGAGCACAATATTACTTATTCATTGCTTCGGGAATACAACCCGTGGATTCGGTCGGTATCGCTGCCGAATCCCAACAACAAAACTTATGTGGTTAAAATCCCGAAAGAAACAAGTTTGTACAGAAGCAAGCAGACATTAAAAACGTATAGAGAGAATTGGACAAGATAAAAAAAAATGATGAAACGGACTGCGTGGCTGTTTACGGAGCCAGGGTCCATAATCTCAAAAATATAGATGCTTTTATCCCACACGATAAATTGACTGTTATCACGGGACTTAGCGGCAGCGGCAAGTCGTCGTTGGCGTTTGACACGGTTTATGCGGAAGGACAACGTCGTTATATAGAAACATTTTCGTCGTATGCTCGGAATATGCTTGGGGCTCTCGAACGCCCGGATGTGGACAAGATAACGGGGCTCTGTCCGGTAATTTCGATAGAGCAAAAAACGGTAAACAAGAATCCTCGGAGCACAATAGGCACAATTACTGAGGTCTATGATTTCTTGCGACTGCTCTTTGCCAGGATTGGAGAAGCCGTGTCATATAAAAGCGGAAAGCCCATGATAAAATATACAGAAGAACAGATTCTGAAATTGATATTGGGCAAGTTTGACAACCAAAAGGTGTTGATTCTCTCCCCGTTGGTCAATAACCGCAAGGGGCATTACAAGGAGTTGTTCGAACAGTTGCGCCGTAAAGGATATCTGAATGTGCGCGTTGACGGCGAGCTACAGGAAATCGTTGTGGGAATGCGTCTCGACCGCTATAAAAACCATAATATTGAACTGGTTGTAGACAAGCTGAAGGTGTCGGGCAAAGACAGTCAACGCCTTAAAGAAACAATTGCGGTTGCAATGAAGCAGGGCGATGGCGTTATTCAGGTTTTTGACGTGGAAAAAGGTGAAGGCTTTTTCTACAGTAAGTCGCTGATGGACCCGGTAACAGGTTTGTCGTATAGAGAACCTGCACCACACAATTTTTCATTCAACTCAATGCAGGGGGCTTGCCCAAAGTGCAAGGGACTTGGCAGTGTGAATCTGATTGATGTGGACAAGATTATACCAGACAAATCAAAAACGATATATTCTGGGGGTATTCTGCCATTGGGTAGCTATTCAAACAACTTTATATTTTCACAGATTGCGGGAATTTGTGAGAAAGAGGGGTATTCTTTGAAAACGCCAATCAAGGATCTTTCGGAGAAAGCACTTGATGAGATTCTTAATGGAACGGACGAGGCTCTCGTCAATCCTGCAGGAATCGGCAGGGGGTATCAACCTACATATGACGGCATTGTGAAATATATCGAGATGCAGCAAAACGATGAAGTGTCGTCCAAAGCACAGAAATGGGCCGGGCAGTTCTACACTCCTACAGTGTGTCCGGTGTGTCATGGAGCAAGGCTCAACAGGGAGGCTCTGCATTATTTCATCGATGGTAAAAACATTGACGAGCTTGCCAATATGGAATTATCTGACTTGAAGGAGTGGGTCGACACGGTGGAACAGAAATTGGGCAAGCAGCAACAGGTCGTGGCAAAGGAAATCTTGAAGGAGATTCGTTCACGGTTGCATTTCCTTAACGATGTGGGACTTGACTACTTGTCGTTGTCGCGCAGTTCGATGTCGCTGTCAGGAGGCGAGAGCCAACGCATACGGCTCGCCACGCAGATTGGCTCCCAACTGGTCAATGTGTTGTATATCCTGGATGAACCAAGCATTGGCCTGCATCAAAGGGACAATGACAGACTTATCCATTCGCTGAAGGAATTGCGCGACCTTGGTAATACTGTGGTCGTAGTGGAGCATGATAAAGATATGATGTTGGAATCGGATTATGTGATTGACATCGGACCCAAGGCCGGTCGTAAGGGAGGAAAAGTTGTGTTTGCCGGGACTCCTGAAGAGATGCTTAAAAGTGGCACGCTGACAGCTGGATATTTAAACGGCTCGTTGAAAATAGAAGTGCCGGCAAAGCGAAGAAAAGGCAATGGAAAAAAACTGACGTTGAAAGGTTGCTCGGGCAATAATTTGAAAGATGTAGACCTGACTCTGCCTCTGGGCGCACTGATTTGCGTCACAGGAGTGTCGGGCAGTGGAAAATCAACAATCATTAACGAAACGCTTCAGCCGATTTTGAGTCAGAAATTCTATCGTTCGTTGAAAGAGCCGCTGCCATATAAAGCCATAAAAGGCATTGAAAACATTGACAAGGTGGTCACGGTTGACCAGGCGCCAATCGGAAAGTCGCCGAGGTCAAACCCAGCGACATACACCAATGTGTTTGCCAACATACGCAATTTGTTTGTGGAACTTCCGGAAGCCAAAATCAGAGGGTATAAGCCAGGACGCTTTTCTTTTAATATGTCGGGAGGACGTTGTGATGTGTGCAAAGGAAACGGCTATCGCTCAATTGAAATGAATTTTCTGCCAAACGTATTGGTGCCTTGCGAGGCTTGCCATGGCCAACGCTACAACAGAGAAACGCTTGAAGTCAGATTCAAGGGTAAATCAATAGCGGATGTACTCGACATGACAATAAATCAGGCTGTGGAGTTTTTTGAAAATATGCCGTCAATATTGTCGAAGATTAAGGTGCTTCAGGACGTCGGTCTGGGGTACATAAAACTTGGACAGCCATCAAGCACGCTGTCCGGAGGCGAGAGTCAACGAGTGAAACTTGCCACGGAATTATCAAAGAAGGATACAGGCAAAACGCTTTTTATCCTCGACGAGCCGACAACAGGATTGCATTTTGAAGACATCCGTATTCTCATGGGGGTACTCAACAAACTTGTTGACCGGGGCAATACGGTATTGGTTATCGAGCACAACCTCGATGTCATAAAATGCGCAGACTACATTGTGGATATGGGGCCAGAAGGTGGAAAAAACGGGGGCAAAATCATTGCCGTCGGCACTCCGGAAGAAATTTGTGAGTCAAATGATTCAATTACTGGAAGATTCCTGCGAAAGGAATTGATGAATCTGTGATTGTTTATTAAGTTTGTAAAAAATATAAGATATGGATATAGTAGAATTGATACAGAACAATGGCAAGTGCGGATTCTCTTTTGAGGTGTTGCCGCCACTTAAGGGAAAGGGCATTGTGCAGATTTATAATGCAATAGACAAACTGAATGAGTTTGATCCACTATACATAAACATAACGACCCATCGTAGTGAGTACGTGTTTAAGAGCAATGACGACGGGACGTACCAGCGAGTGTCGGAGCGGTCCAGACCGGGCACGGTGGCTGTGGCCGCTGCAATACAACAGAAATATGGCATTCCTGCCGTGCCGCACATCATTTGCAGCGGTTTCTCGAAAGTGGAAACAGAATATGCGTTAATCGACTTGAACTTCTTGGGCATAAACAATTTGCTTTTGCTTAGAGGCGACAAGGCTAAGCATGAGAACCGTTTTGTACCAAATGAAAATGGCCACGCTCATGCAAGTGAATTGCAGGAGCAGGTTAACAATTTCAACAATGGCTATTTTATAGACGGAACAAAAATGGATATAATGACCGACTCTCGGTTCTCGTATGGGGTGGCAGGCTATCCGGAGAAACATGATGAAGCCCCGAATATGGACATAGACTTAATGTTTTTGAAGGATAAAGTCGACAAAGGTGCTCGATATATTGTGACACAAATGTTTTTCGACAACCAAAAATATTTTGATTTCGTCGACAGGTGTCGGGCGATAGGCATAACTGTGCCGATTATCCCGGGCCTGAAACCCATTGTTACCGCTTCGCAGTTGACAATTCTTCCCAAGGTATTCCATGTGGATTTGCCGACTGACCTGGCTACAGAATTGCTGAAATGCAAAGACAATGTGGAGGCAAAGCAAATTGGAGTGGAGTGGTGCACAATGCAAGCGAAAGAATTGATGGATAGGGGTGTGCCAAGCATTCATTTCTATTCGCTCAATGCAACAGAAAGTGTTAGACAAGTAGCAAAATCTATATATTGATAAAAATGAAATTCAGTGATATAAAAGGTCATGACGACGTTAAACGCCGGTTGCGTGACATGGCGGATTCCGATCGGATTCCTCATGCTCTTTTACTGGAAGGAGAGGAGGGAATCGGCAAATTACAGATGGCGCTGACGTTTGCTCAGTATGTGCATTGCGAGCATCGCGTCGGGGGAGAGCCATGTGGCAAATGCCCGTCTTGTTTGCAGCACCAGTCAAACAATCACCCGGATTTGTTTTACGCATTTCCGATATTCAAGAAGGCGAGTGAGACGGTGTTTTGCGATGAATATATCACTGAATGGAACGAATTCTTGGCGCATAGCCGCTACCATTCGTTTGAAGACTGGCTTGGCTTTTTAAATCCCGGGACAAAGCAGCCGGTGATTTACAACTCAGAGGGTAGTCAGATTATACATAAAATCAGCGTGAAGTCATATTCGTCGCGCTATAAGATTATGATAATGTGGTTGCCTGAAAAAATGAAGGAAGAATGTGCAAACCGTCTGCTCAAAATGATAGAAGAGCCTTATGAAAACACGGTTCTGCTGTTTGTCAGCAACAAGCCAAATGAAATATTGCCCACGATATATTCCCGCATTCAACGTGTTGGGATGAAGCGTCTGTCTGACAGTCTTGTGGCAGAATGTTTGACGCAATCGCTCGCCGTTGATTCTCAGACGGCAATGTCGTTTGCGGCGTTGTCCGAGGGAAGTGTTACAAAGGCAATGGGGCTTATGGATTCCGCAGCCGACAATGCAATGTTTCTTGACATGTTCAAGCAGTTGACACGAATGGCTTATCTTCGTGATGTGCGTGGATTGAAGGTCTGGTCGGAGGAGGCTGCCGATATGAAACGGGAAAAGAATGTCTTGTTCCTGACATATTTAAGCCGTTTGTTCCGCGAGAATTTCATCTATAACATAGGCAACCGCTCATTGAATTACCTCACTCCGCAAGAAGAGCAATTCAGTGCAAAGTTTTGCCCGTTTGTCAATGAACGCAATGTCGAAGCCATTGAAAATGAAACCGCTCGTGCGGCATCCGACATCGCAAGAAATGCGAATGCAAAAATCGTAATGTTTGATTATGCTGTCAAAATGGTGGTAGCATTAAGAATGTAGATTCCTGTAGATATGAAACCATTCCTTAAGAAAGTTGCCGATGTCTACGCCCTGAATGAGGCTGACAGGTTATATAAATATTGTTTCGTGTTGCCCAATAGGCGCAGCCGTGTGTTCTTTGAGTCGTATTTGTCGGATGCGTTGAACGACAAGCATTCGATATTCCCGGAGTTGACCACTATATCAGATTTTATCGATGAATATTCCGATTTGGTTGAAGCCGGACGTGTGGAGCAGTTGTTTTTGCTGTATCAAGCATATCGCACACTTGCGGAGCGCGACCAAAAGCAGTATGACGACTTTGACCACTTTCTGCATCTTGGCGATATGCTATTGAATGACTTCAATGACATCGACCGTTATATGGTTGATGCGAAGGAGCTGTTTTTCAATATGCGTAATCTGGAAAATATAAAAACGGATTATCTTTCAGACGAACAGATTGCTGTCATCAAGGAATATTGGGGCGTTGACAAAAAAGAGGTGAAAGAAGATTCTCTGTTTGTCCAATCGTCATATGTAAACCTGTGGGACAATATGTATGAGCTGTACAACTCTTTCCTACAGGCTCTTGAGGAAAAAGGATTGACGTATGGAGGGCAGAGTTACCGCCGCGTCGCTGAGAAAATCAACAAAATGGGTGCGGATGATTTCAATTTTGAAAGGATTATATTCGTTGGATTCAGCACTTTGTCAAATGCGGAAAGAATGATATTCGAGAGGTTTAAAAAACTTGGAATAGCGGATTTTTATTGGGATTTTGAATCGGCATTTCTGGACAAGGACAATAAAGGCTCTTATTTCTTAAATCAATACATTCCGGAGTTCAAGTCGATATATGATATAATGGACAGCAAGCCGACAGTGCCCAACATCAACATATTGTCTGTTCCGTCAGGCTCCGGTCAAGGACTTGTTGTCAGATCTGTGCTGGAGCAGCTTGTTGCCGAAAACAAACTTGACGTCAGCGATGCTGTAAATACGGCAATTGTCTTGCCCGAGGAAAAATATGTCAATTCGGTGCTCGACTCCGTGCCGGAGATGTTCAAGTCGATCAACATTACTATGGGTATGTCGGTCGGACAGAGTCCTATCGCTTCTTTTTTGACGAATTTGGCCAATCTGGAACATCGCAAGAAGGAGCTTAAGGGGGAATTGTCGTATTTCTATGAGGATGTTGAGATGTTGGCGTCTCATCCGTATGCAGTTATGGTTGGCGGCACAGGAATCAATGACTTGGTAGGAGAAATTCATCGTAAAAATGCATACTTCGTATCAAAGTCGATGATTGCCGAGGGCGGCCATGATTTGTCTGATTTGTTTGGCATAAATGAAGAAGAGCCAATGGTGTATGTTGAACGGATTCTGACCCGCATCAATAGTGCATTGGAAAAGGATAAGAACAATTTGATTGAGCGTTATTTTGTTGTGCAATACATGCAGGCCCTCAATCAGATAAAGACCGTTATAAATAAATTCAACGTGCATGTAGAAAAGCAATCGTTGTTTTTCCTACTGTCGCGCACAATGTCGGGGGCAATTGTGCCATTTGAAGGAAAACCGCTGCACGGATTGCAGATAATGGGCGTGCTGGAGACGAGGTCGTTGGATTTTAAAAATATCATAGTCCTGTCGATGAACGAGAAGGTGTTTCCGACAAAACATTATACGAAATCGTTTATTCCCAACAGTATTCGCTCTGCATATGGCTTGTCGACGTTTAAATATCAGGACTCGATGTATGCATATTATTTCTTCCGAATGATAAGTCGTGCGGAGAATGTGTTTCTGCTTTACGATTCGCGAGTGCAGGGTGTGTCGAGCGGGGAGGAATCGAGATATATCAAACAGCTTGCTCAGGTTTACAATCGTGGACGCAATCATCAGGTGATTTACGATTATTCGGTTTTCGCCATTGAAGAGCCCTCAATTTCAATCCGCAAAACGGACCGTATAATGAGTATCTTGAATGATTTCAGGTCGACCGAAGACAAAGATAATATAAGATATCTTTCAGCAAGTTCAATTAATACATATCTGGACTGCCAGTTTAAGTTCTATTTACAGAAGGTGGAGGGCTTTCAAGAGGAGGATTCGGTTACGGATTTCATAGACAGCTCAACATTCGGCACTGTGGTGCATGGTGCAATGGAAAAGCTCTATGGCCGTGAGCCAAGGCACATTGACTCCGCATTCTTTGACCGCTACCTGAGAAATAAAAATAAAACTTATGTTGAGACAATAGAACTTGAGAAGGTTGTGACGTATGCTGTCAATAAATATTATAAGCGCCTTGATGAGTCACGATGCTATGAGAAGCCTACCGACGAAGCTGATTTGATTGCAAAAATTGTAATGTACTATGTAAAAAATGCATTAATTCAAGACCATCGCCTCGGTGCGTTTGACTATGTGGCGAGTGAGAAGGAATTGGCATTTAATTGGGGTATGGGCGATGGCGTGTCGTTCAATTTTAAATGCTTTATAGACAGAATCGACTTTGTTGAAGGCAAACTGCGTATTGTTGATTACAAGACCGGCTCGGATGATGTGCAAATAAGCAAGCCTGATGATTTTGAGGACTTGTTTGCTCCGGATTCGAATGGGGCGCATAAAAAAGCTCTTTTGCAACTGCTGCTATACTGCAACGCATATGCAACTCATGAGCATTATGCAGATGACATTACACCTGTTGTATATAAGTTCAGAGATGTGGATAAATGTCTGAATGGAAAGTATGATATACAGCAATCCTATCTTAAGGGCAAGTCAATAAGATATAAACCAGTAGACGGGTATTTGAACGATTTGAAAAACGACAAGTTTTTGGAACGGATCAGAAAAGTCATACGTGATATTTTTGACAGGGACGTGCCGTTTGTGCAAACCGAGCACAAAAATAGATGTTTGTATTGTCAATTCAATAAAATTTGCTCACGCAGTGAAGATTAGACGCAAATATTTTGTGCCATTGCGAAAAAAAGCGTATCTTTGTGCCGCTTTTTAAGGATTCCATGTGTGATGGGAAGTTAAGGAGCAAAGCACTTAATTTTGAGTAACACAAATTTTAAAAAACAATGAAAACTTACAATTTATCAGCTCAGCCAAGAACAGAAATTGGCAAGAAAGCATCAAAATTGTTGCGTAACGCAGGTCTTATCCCAGTTGGCTTGATTGGTGGTGAGCGAGTTGACCTTCCATATGCAGGCGCATTGAAAGAAGGCGAGCGTGTAGTAGACCTTGGCAACAACAAGGGTATCATCGTTACAAGCCTTGCTGTAAAGGCAGAGGATGTTCGTAAATTGATCTACACTCCGGAAATTTTCGCAATTGATTTGGATGTTAACGGAGCTAAAAAGACTGCAATTCTTAAGGAAATCCAATTCCACCCAGTAAAGGATGAGATCCTTTATATCGATTTGCTCGAAGTAAATGATAAGAAACCGGTAGTAATCGAGGTTCCTGTTAAGTTGGAAGGTCACGCCGAGGGTGTTAAAGCCGGTGGTAAATTGAGCCTTTCTATGAAGAAACTTAAGGTTAAAGCAGTTTATACAAACATCCCAGAGCGTTTGGTTATCAACGTTGACAACTTGGGTCTTGGTAAGACAATGCAGGTTGGCGATCTTAGCTTCGAAGGTCTTGAATTGACAAATGCAAAGAACGCTGTTGTTTGTGCAGTTCAGTTGACTCGTGCCGCTCGTGGTGCCGCTCAAGCTGCTGCCGCTGCGAAATAAACTAAGCCAGCAAGATGAAATATCTTATTGTAGGATTGGGTAATATTGGTGCTGAGTATCAAGAAACCCGCCACAATATGGGATTTATGATATTGGATGCTTTTGCCAAAGCATCCAATATTGCTTTTGAGACCAAGCGATATGGCGATGTTGCTGAGACTCGGGTCAAGAATAAACAACTGCTGTTGCTTAAACCATCGACCTACATGAACCTAAGTGGCAACGCTGTAAAGTATTGGATGGACAAGGAGAATATCCCATTGGAAAATGTTTTGGTTCTTGTCGACGATCTGGCTTTGCCGCTGGGAACAATACGCATTAAAGGGAAAGGGAGCGATGCGGGGCATAATGGCTTGAAAAACATTGCGCAGATGCTCGGTTCTCAAAATTATGCCAGATTGAGATTCGGCATTGGCAACGATTTCCCCAAAGGCACACAGGTGGATTTTGTTCTCGGGCATTTCTCGGCTGAAGAAAAGAAAATGCTGGAGCCAAGAATTGAAGTGGCGGTGGAGGCGATGAAAACATTCTGCCTGTCAGGTCTTGGCTTTGCAATGAACAACTACAACAATAAGTAGAGAATACATGAAATAGGCATAAGCGGGTCGTGGACGTGTTGTCTGCGCACTCGCTTTTATTTATTATATTACACCTTCGAAGAATATAATATCGTTTTCATAGTCTGTGACTTTGCTTCCGTCTCCGACCATTCCGAATCTTCGTCGGAATCAACCGTCAGCCCTCCTCCACAGAATAAGATTTGGCTGTCTTTGTCAAATGTTAAAGATCGAAGATTAACAAAGTAGTCAAAGCCAGATGACGTGACCGGTCCAAGGTATCCGCCATAATACGTGCGCGGATGTGATTCTATTTTCGAAATGGCTGTTTTTGCAATGGCGGTAGGCAAACCGCAAAGGGCAGGGGTGGGATGCAGCTCACTGACCAGCAATTCAGCTGCACTCATAGAAACAACGTTTGCGGCAAACCTATTGCAAATGTGTGCCACGCGTCCGGCTGTCAAAGTCGTTCTTGGAAATTTTGTGTATGTTATGCCGTTTCTGAGAAATATGTCCTCTATGTAGTCGGCCACATATCCCTGTTCTTGAATCTCTTTTATGCCCCATTCTTTGTCGTTGTCAGCAGCAAGTCTTGTTCCCGCTAACGCCATAGTGGAGAACTGGGAATCATGAAAGCGAGCCAATGTCTCAGGCGAAGCGCCAGCCCATGCTCCTGTTTCTTGGGCATTGAAGATGAAGATAAAAGCCTGAGGGTATTTTTCTGCCATCTGCTGAAAGGCCAATCCCCAATCAATTGTTGGATATTCGCATTTGATCACTTTGGAGAGTACGATTTTTTCAAGAGAGCCATTTCGCAATGCTTTCATGCATTGCTGAAAAGAAGAAGCATATTCTTTGCGTGTTGTTTCTGAGAAATCACCGATGGATTCGGTTGACGCCTTGATGCAAAAATCAGTCCCGCAATTGCAGAAATCGTAAGCATTCAGACCCTTGTGGATGAATACGCTTGGGTGTCGGAAATCGTCGAATGGCGAGACTTTAAAACCTTCAGATTCGCATGTCTGGCTGGTTATAGGTGCCGAAAAATGGTAAAGCCTATCGTCTGGGAGACGATAGGCGTAGAATGTGATATTGTTTTTTATAGCTTTATTTATGGCTTTCCGCAATGTCTCCATCAGAAGTCTTTCAGTCTTGCCATTAGCTCGAAAGGTAGAGCGTCAGTAATCTCAACATCATAGAAATTTCCGACTGTCAACCGGTCATCCTTGTCAATCAGCACTTCAGGATCAACCTCTGGAGAGTCAAACTCTGTACGACCGACAAAATAGTCGGGCTCTTCACGGTCAATGACAACAGTCATAGTCTTACCGATTTTAGATTGGTTGGATTCCAAGGCTACATCTTCCTGGATTGTCATAATTTCCTCAAGGCGACTTTCCTTAACTTCTTGCGGAATGCTGTCTGAGAAATTTTTGGCAGCATATGTGTCGTCTTCTTCGCAATAGGCGAAAGCTCCCATACGCTCGAATTTCGCCTCTCTGACAAACTCTTTAAGCTCATTAAACGCGTCTTCTGTTTCTCCAGGGAAGCCCACCATCAGAGTGGTGCGAATGTGTATCCCAGGCACTTTTTCACGAATGGTGCGTATTAGCGCGAGTGTTTCCTCTTTTGTGATGTGGCGGCGCATATTCTTCAATACATCGTCGTTGATGTGCTGAAGGGCGATGTCAAGGTAGTTGCACACATTGGAATGTCTTGCCATTACGTCCAAAATCTCATACGGGAATTCGGAAGGGTAGGCATAGTGCAGCCTAATCCATTTGACTCCGTCAATTTCCGCCATCCTGTCGATAAGTTCCGGAAGGGCAAGCCGCTTGTATATGTCAAGACCGTAGGACGACAAGTCCTGGGCAATGACGTTGAATTCTTTTACTCCTTTTCCCACCAACATTCTTACCTCTTCAAGGATTTCTTCAATAGGACGCGACTTGTATCTGCCAGTAATCAGAGGAATTGCACAGAATGCACAAAAACGATTGCAGCCCTCGGCAATTTTGAGATATGTGTAATGAGAGGGGGTGGTTATGACTCTATCGTAAGGCATTGTCGCAGGATTGCGCTTGATTATGTCGGATACAATGTTTACCCAATCAAACTTGCCATAGATTCTGTCTATTTCAGGAATCTCGGCCAATAAGTCGTCGCGATATCTTTCAGACAAGCATCCCATAACATAGAGCTCCTTTATGCGACCTTCGTTCTTGGCCTCGGCATAGGTCAATATCGTGTTTATTGATTCTTCCTTGGCATCGCCGATAAATCCGCATGTGTTTATGATAACTATGTCGCCATCTACGTTGTCTGAATTGTGGAATGCTTGAAAACCAGAAAGCTCCAATTGCTTAAGAAGGCGTTCTGAATCTACGAGATTTTTTGAGCATCCAAGCGAAATGACATCTATACGTTTTTTATCCATTTCAAACCGTTCTGATTAAGAAAACAAAGAATCAACAAATTCTTTTTTGCGGAAAATCTGCAAATCCTCGAGTCCCTCACCAAGACCGATATATTTGACTGGAATTTTAAACTGGTCGCTTATGCCAATCACTACGCCACCTTTGGCGGTGCCATCGAGTTTGGTTATAGCCAATTCGTTTACCTCTGTCGCAGCAACAAATTGTTTTGCTTGTTCAAATGCATTTTGTCCAGTAGAGCCGTCAAGCACCAGAAGCACTTCGTGAGGTGCGCCTGGAACAACTTTCTGCATAACATTTTTAATTTTCGAGAGCTCCTTCATCAATCCCACTTTGTTGTGCAAGCGTCCGGCTGTGTCGATTATCACAACATCTGCACCGGAGGCTTTGGCCGAGCTTACGGTGTCAAACGCGACCGACGCAGGGTCAGAGCCCATTTGCTGCTTGACAACAGGCACATCTACCCGTTCGCCCCATATCTGCAATTGTTCAATGGCTGCCGCACGGAATGTGTCGGCGGCTCCCAAAACGACTTTGTTGCCCGCCTTCTTGAACTGGTATGCAAGTTTTCCGATAGTAGTCGTTTTTCCAACCCCGTTTACGCCCACAACCATTATTACATATGGCTTTTTGTCGGACGGAACGGAAAAGTCGGGAGTGTCGGCATTGTTGTTTTCCGCAAGCATTTCTGTTATTTCATCACGAAGCAGCGTATTCAGCTCCGATGTCGATACGTATTTATCGCGTGCAGCGCGTTTCTGCAGCCGGTCTATAATCTTGAGAGTCGTTTCCACACCAACATCAGATGTTATAAACACCTCTTCCAGATTGTCCAGAAAATCATCATCGATTTTGGACCTGCCGGCAACCGCCCGCTTAAGCTTGTCAAACAAACCTTGCTTGGTCTTTTCCAAGCCTTTGTCCAACGTTTCTTTCTTTTCCTTGCTGAAGAAATTAAAAAATCCCATATATATTACGTTTTTTATTCAGATTATATTAGCGGCCGCCCTGTATGTTTGTTGCGGTCTGCTTTATTTGCTTACGTGCCAATTGCAGTTTGCGAGCAAATTTAAGTCTCATATTAGCGGCGTCATGGGCTGCCGTTATTGCGGTTGCGTAATTGACAACATTCTTAATAGCGCTCTTTTCCTTCTGTGAAAGCACTTGTTTGTAACTCTTTGAACCGTTGACAAATTTAATAGTTATTGGAAGTGCGGTATTCTGAGCGATGAAAGAAAGAAAATCCTCACATTCCTGAGCGTTGAATGTGACAAGCTCAACATTCTGTCCATTGTCGGCATAACGGTAGTTTCTTGAGTTTGAGGGCGGTACGTTGCCAGTGGCGACGTTGGCGGTGTCGGCTATGGCGCAAATCCGCGTATGTCTGATGCGATGTCCTCTCAATGAAGACAGGAGGGAAATGTCTCCGTGTTCTGCAACCCTGGCGACGATTCCTGTTGCAGAAGGGATTCCGTCGTCGGGCATAGTCTTGTCAACAAAATATCCTTCTACCATATCTGCACTCTTTACAAACTTAAGATTGTGCTTTATAGAGTCTGCCGCAGCCATACTTTGCTCAAGGACTTTCTCGTTTGCAATGCTGTCTGCCAAAGTCCTCTTTTCTGTAATCATAGTTTGTATATGCATTGCTTTACGTTGCACATCGATCAAACCGGGATATGTTTTCATCAAAGAATCAATCATCAACATCGCATTGTCGTAGTCCTTTCCGGCATACATACTTTTTATTTCCGACATTATTTGTTCTGCTTTCTCCGAATCTTCTGCCTGCTTGCTGTTGCCACAGGAAAACGAACAAAACAGGCATGCTGAAAGTAGCGTATATTGAAATATATGTTTAATTGTTGCGTCTAACATCTTTTACTCCTTTTATTGCTGTTATTTTCTTTATCAGATTATTGAGTGAAACAGTGTCGTTGACTCCGACGACAAGACGCCCTTGAAACAATCCGTCGTTCGAGTCGATGGCAATGCTACGCAAAGATACACTTTTTTCTTTAGTTATTAAAGATGTTATGTTGTTAACAATGCCAATGTCATCATTGCCAATGATGCTTAACGGCACTGCAAATTGGTTGCCGCCGACAATTTCACTCCATGCTGCCTTGATGGTGCGGTATGGATAGCGGTTCATCAGATGGCGTGCATTGGGGCAGCCGCGTTTATGGATTTTTATGGCGCCGTCGCTTGCTATAAATCCCATAATATCGTCTCCTTGAATAGGCATACAGCATTTTGAAAGCTTGAAATTTATTCCCTTTATGCCTTCTCCAATAATCACCACGTCGCTGGATTCGGAGCTTGACAGTGCAGGCGGTTGCATAACAAATTCTTGCGCGGAGCGACTGGATGCAATCTGTTGGGTCTCGTCTTCTTTTTCTTTTAAAGCGACATAACTGTCCACAATTTGCCCGATGTCAAGTTTTTCACTTGATATCTCGTTATAGAAGTCTGTGGCGGTTTTGTATCCAAGCCGTTTTATTACTTTTGTCAGAATGGCTTCTTCTATTTCGATTTTCCGATTCTTGAAACGTCGTTGGAGCAATTCCTTGGCAAACTCCGCTGAACGGTTGCTTATTTCGTTAAGCGATTGGCGGATTTTATTTTTTGCCTTGGAGGTCGTCACTATGGAAAGCCATTGCTGTTTTGGCTGCTGTGTGGATGATGTCAGGACTTCGACGGTGTCGCCGTTTTTCAACTCATAATTAATCTTATGTGTTTTGCCGTTGACTTTCCCACCAATGCAGGAGCAGCCAATCTTTGAATGTATGGCGAATGCAAAGTCAAGAATTGTGGCTCCAAGAGGCAGTCTGAACAAGTCGCCCTTAGGAGTAAATATAAATACTTCCTTATCGTAGACGTCCATATTCATCTTTTTCATTATTTCGGGAGTGTCTTTTCCCGATGTTTCAAGAAGATCGCGAACGTTTGCCATCCAATCATCGAGACTTTTCTCGCTCTTCACACCTTTATACTTGAAATGGGCAGCCAAACCCTTCTCTGCAATTTCATCCATACGCTGCGTGCGTATTTGAACCTCCACCCAGCGTTGGCCTGGACCGGTTACCGTAGTATGCAGCGATTCGTATCCGTTCGATTTTGGAATGGATATCCAATCCTTCAATCTCGAAGGGTTTGGCTTGAACATGTCTGTCACAATGGCAAAGGCTTTCCAACAGTCGCTTCTCTCGTTTTTAAGAGGGGTGTCGATAATGATTCGTATGGCAAACAGATCATAGATGTCTTTGAGTTCCGCATTCTGTTTCCTCATCTTGTTCCAAATGGAATAGATGGACTTGGTGCGCCCTTTTATCTCAAATTTGAAGCCGTCATCCTCAAGCCTCTTTTTAATCGGAGCGATAAATTCGGCAATATATTTGTCTCGTTCCTGCTTTGACTCATTGAGCTTATGGGCGATTTGTGTATATAAATCTCTGTTTGTGTATTTCAGAGACATGTCTTCTAATTCCGACTTGATTTTATAAAGGCCCAAGCGGTGTGCCAATGGGGCATAAAGATAGAGAGACTCCGATGCGATGTCAAACACGAACTTCTGATTGGGATGGTGGTTGATTGCTTTCATCAACGCAAGACGGTCGACAATCATTATTATAATCACACGGATATTTTCAGCAAATGCCATCATAAGTTTGCTGAAATTCTCATCGCGTTGTGTTGTCTGTTTCTTGTAAAGATCAGCAACGTTCTTCAGTCCATGTATAATCGAGCGGACGTCATCTCCGAATTCCGCCTTGACATCCTCAAGGGAAAAGTAGTCGTCGGAACATATTTGATAAAGCAATGTGGCTATAATCATATTCCTGTCGGCTCCCACATATCGGGATAGGAGTAGTGCTGTGTTCAAGTGTCTGACCGACGGATTTATCCCATATTTGTCACGGTGGGCTTTGCCTGCCGCAATCCCGCCCTTTATAATGTCTTCAATTCTTCGGATCTCTGGATACGATAAATCATCGGCAAGCGCTATTCTTAACTCTCGAAAGGCACTGATTACAAATTTCCGCTCTTTGTCTGTATAATATGTTTCCATCATCTTTATTTCCATAAAGTTTTCCAAACTTACGAATTTTTTGTCAATTTATAGCCTTTGTTACGGTAAAAATTAGTAAGTTTGAGTGCCTAATATAACAATTTATTCAAAACTATGTTTACAGAACACGATTTACAACAAATTAAAGACCATAGCTTGAGTGTGGAACAAATTGAAAGGCAGTTAGATGCATTCAAAAAAGGGTTCCCTTTCCTTAAATTGTCGGCAGCAGCGACGGTGGGTAATGGAATTTTGCGCTTAGGCGCGGCCGAGGAGGAAAAATTCATTAACGAATGGGAGAGTTACTTGGCTGCGGGCGGACATATCTTGAAATTTGTGCCGGCATCGGGTGCGGCAAGTAGAATGTTTAAGAATCTTTTCTCCTTCGTTGATGGTGACAGAGATGTCCCAACCGACAGTTTTATGAAGAATTTCTTCGATGAGATTCATAAATTTGCTTTCTATGACAGGCTGAATGCAAAACTGGAGGAAACCGAGGGCGCGACAATTGATCAATTGATGAAAGACGGGAAATACAAAACCATCGTTTCTTGTCTTTTGATGCCGAAAGGTTTGAACTACGGAAGCCTTCCAAAAGCGATGCTCGATTTTCACAAGGTCGGCTCGGAAGTGCATACTGCCATGGAAGAGCATCTTGAGGAAGGCGCTCAATATGCTAAAAATTCCTCAAACGAGGTGAATCTGCATTTTACTGTATCGGAGGAGCACAAGTCTCTTTTCAACGATAAACTGAAAGAAGCTATGCCTGTGATGGCATCAAAATTCGGATGTGAGTACAACGTGACTTTGTCAACACAAAAACCTTCCACCGACACGATTGCCGTCAACAAAGACAATACACCTTTCCGAGAGAACGGAGAATTATTGTTCCGTCCAGGAGGGCATGGTGCATTGATAGAAAATCTTAACGATGTAGACACAGATGTCGTATTTATTAAGAATATTGACAATGTGGTGCCAAGCACTTCGAGGAAAGCGACAATTAGATATAAGAAAATTATTGGAGGTGTTCTTGTTGAAGTGCAGAAAAAAATTGCTGAATATCTTGAACTCCTTGACAGCGGAAAATACACAATGGAGCAAGTGCTTGAGATTGTAAGATTCCTACAGCGCAGATTGTGCGTCAGATATGAAAACGTAAAACACCTTGAAGACTCTGAACTGGTCGTGTATTTGAAGCACAAATTAAACAGACCTATCCGCGTTTGCGGTGTGGTTAAAAATGAAGGAGAGCCAGGCGGCGGCCCTTATATCGCATTCAGCCAAGATGGCACGACGGCTCCGCAGATTCTCGAAAGCTCGCAGATAGACACTAATAATTCAGAATCTATGGAACTGATGAGAGGCGCTACGCATTTCAACCCGGTAGATCTTGTTTGCTTTATAAGAGACTATAAAGGGAATAAGTTTGACTTGACAAAATTCGTGGACCACAATACTGGGTTCATCTCCGAAAAGTCAAAATCCGGACACGAGATAAAGGCGTTGGAGCTGCCTGGATTGTGGAACGGAGCGATGAGTGACTGGAACACCGTTTTTGTAGAGGTCCCGGTAGAAACATTTAATCCGGTGAAAACTGTAAACGATTTGCTTCGTCCTGCACACCAAGCATAAACATTGCTTAATGTGGTGAATTTCACTGGTATAAAAAAATCTCAGTAAAAGTATGTTGTAAAGCATATAAAATAAATGACATAAAATTTGGCGAGACTACAAATAATGCCTAAATTTATGACATCGAATTAAACAACTGAATTTTTAACATTAAAAATTATAGTATCATGACGAAGACTATTTCTTTTAACGAGTTGAGAAAAATCAAAGATTGCTTGCCAGACGGTTCTATGCACAAAATTGCAGACCGTCTGAACATCAACGTGCAAACAGTGAGAAACTATTTTGGTGGCACTAATTATTCCTTCGGAAAGAACTGTGGGCTTCACATTGAGCCAGGTCCTGATGGGGGAATCGTTGTTTTGGACGACACCACAATATATGATATGGCATTGGATATTTTGCGTGAGCAAGAATAGTACAAACAGGAAATAAATTCCAAGACAAAAAATATGGTTGCTTTCTAATTCAGAAGGCAACCTATTTTTTTCCTTAAGAAAAGGACAGAACTAAAAGGCAACGAGGAAATCGCTCATGATTTCCTCGTTGCCTTTTTTCTTATTAACGCGAGTTAGGGATAAGACTGGCCAGGCAACTATAATTGATTGCCTGACCAGTTCGTTTTCTTATGAATTACGTATCTCTATTTAAGATTTATAAAGATCTAGCGTTATCTTCATTGATGGAAATGTTTCCTATTATGTAAATAACTAAGATTCTGACCATTCATATAAGCTTCTTTTTCAAAGGAGATGAGTTTTAATCATTTCTATTTATTGCACCAATATTTTCACAACGTCTGTTCCGGATTTCACTAAATATACTCCTGCCGGCAGTGAGACATTGACAACGCCTGATCCTGAATGCACCAAAGTGCCGGATATTGAATAAATGCGAATAACCGATGCCGCTGTGGCATAAAGATTACTGTGATTGCACTCAACGTGTAGTTCTGTTGGCGCTTTGCCAACCGTCACGCCAGATGTCTGTCCTGGCTCCATCTCGACAAATTCCAAGTTACTGAACACACTCCATTTGCTCCGATAGTCTTCCGACGTGCCATATGGTACAAATACCTTTGCCGTATAGTCTTTAGAAGAGAAGGCATAATCACTAATTTTGGGAGGAGTTACCGCATCGATATGTATTTCAGCATTGTTCGCAATGTCGCGGAATGCGTCATCCCAAATCTGAATCACACCATTGCCCAAATTAATGCTTTTTAAATTTACACAATGATTAAACGTTTCTATATAGATATTTTTGACAGCGTCAGGAATTGAAACCTGCTCAAACTTGGCAAACAGAAACGCACCTGCACCAATCTCCGTTACGTTGCCGGGAATTGTCAAGGATTTACATCCCAATCCATATCCATCCTTGAGACTACCGGAAAACGCTAAAGGCCAGATTGTTTTAACAGATTCAGGTATAGTCACACTTTTTATGTAGTTGGGATAATCGTAGACAACTCCAAAAATGCTGGTACACTGACCCATATAGCTAAAGTCGATGTCTTTGTCGTTGTAATTCGTTTTATACAATTGACCAATTGCAGTGACTTTAAATTCATATCCATAAGTGTCCTTTACCACTGATGGGATTACAATCTCAGTATCGTAATTGTCTATGTTCAATTGCATCAAACGCGCTTCATTATCATTAATTTGCTTAAAGTAAAGCGTATATCCAGTGTGATTTTCCTTGAAGTCGTAGTTTGCAACAACTCCTGCCAATAAAGTAGGGCTCGACATGGTCAAAGCCAGTACCATTAATGATAATCGATTCATTATTCCTATATTGTCATTATTGTTTAAAAATTTATTGCAAATTTAGCATAAAAAACTCGGCATCCTTCAATTGCGGCAATATTTTTTATCCACAATCGCAATATTGTCCTAAACGATTTTTAGGTACGATGAATATGAAGTTGTTATAGATAACAACCCTTTCAAAGCTTTTGTCCCTATTTATTCCTCTTCTGCCAGCTCTGGCGGAGGTGTAAACAACACTTGTTGAGTTCAATATTCGTGAATATGTTCAATCTAAGTGATACGACAAGATTGGCAAGCCACCATTTGTACTTTACAACGTGCTTTAGCCAGCAGGGTAGTAGCATCGTTGACAAAGCAGTCCATATCTGCGTCTCAACAGCATTGCGCGATGTTCCAATGAAACTCTTTATTTTCAACAACTGCTTGATGTTTCTGAAAAATATCTCAATCATCCATCTTGCCTTGTAGAGTTACGCGATTGTGGGAGCAGACAACTTGAAGTTGTTAGTGAGCAACTGTACCACATAGCCATGTTCGTCATTCCAGATAGCTATGCGTCTGAGCGGTTTGGTGTATTTTTTCTTTGTCTGTTCACCTGTCGGCTCAATAATCTCGTCGATGAGCACATTTTGCGCCCTCGTTTCGGGCAATAAACGTTCTTCTATTTGTGAGTGCAGGTTGTCCCTGTGTCTGACAACAAAAAACACATTCCTGTTGTCTCAATCGTCAAGAAGGGAAAAATCGCAATAGCCACGATCTGCAATGACTACAGAATGAGGTGAAACGGGGATATCCAAAGCACCCCTATTGCCACCGCATTTGCCATCGGTAATGTTTACGAATACAGGAAGAAGACTGTCCCTTTCTTTGTTGTGTAATGTGCCATTCGTAGAGCGACATATCAGCGTGATGGTAGATGAACCCAGCCATTTGGTTGCATCTTGAAACGGAATTTGGTGCGTTGCCATATCGCCTGCTGTCCAAAATGAGTAAGCAGTGTATAGTCGTCGGAACACGGTACTGTTCCTTTTTGCATTCTGATAAGCTACTGTTGCCATTGGCTGAATTCAGCCCATTGTAGATATCACGCACAGAGTCGCATCCAGAGAACTGGCAGAACATTTTAGTGGGAGCGCGACAGATTTAGAGGTGGTCCAGTATGCGCAAAGAAAATGAAAGATTTTGAGATTCCAAAATTTAGGATGAAGAACATCAGAAAAACTAAACAACCATTCAGCTAATGCAAATTAGGTTGTCGGATTCTGAGTAATTATTAAAGGGCCTGCAGAATTTTAAAATCTGAAGGCCTCTAACATTTAACAGAGAAAGGTTAAGTGCTTGGAAATTAAAAGTTTTTGAAATGTGGTAGGGGAGAATCGGTGGAGCCAAAACTGGGAGGGAATAGGATAGGGGATAATTTGAGGCGATTTGATGTGTTGTTACATCTTGATGATTTCACTTCTTAAATTAAAATTTGAAAGAACATAGCAGCGATACTTAAAAGCCAATTGGGAGCAGATGAATAATGTGCGTGATTTGGGAAGATGAAATGGATATACAATAGTGTGGAAACAAATTTTAGCTATTATCATAATATACTATAAATCAGAATACGTATAGAGTAAAACCAAAAGTAAAGATTTAGCATACGGAGAGATTGTTATCAGATAATTGTTGCCAAGAATAGCAATGCGTAATAATTTGGTTTGCAATAAATAAATAATATAAATATGAAGTGTTTGTTTACGTCACGCTGATTACGCCGTCGCGCCGATTTGTATATTGGAACAGCCAGATTCGTGATTCTAAATTTAAGAAACCAAATCCTAAATTTGGATTTTAAAACAGTTTTTTCTACCTTTGTATTTAGAAAATTGAACAATAATGAACGAATCAGACAACATAATCGACCGGATAAATTCATTTATAGAAGAAAGCAATTTGACTCGATCTCAATTTGCGGATGCCTGTGGCATACCACGTCCTACAATTTCACAAATGTTGAGTGGAAAAAACAAAAAAATTGGTGACGATGTGATTTCTGTTATTCATAAAACATATCCGGAAATTCCAATGATGTGGCTATTGTTTGGCGAAGGCGAAAAACCTAAGTTTTGCGCGTCTGGTCAAGCGTGTGAGAATCTATTATTCCCGCATGACAGTCCAAATCCTGTGGAAAATGAGATTCTCAAGGGTGTAGAGTCAAGGTCAATTGCTCAGAATATGCCTATTGTCAACCAGTTGCCGCAAGAAAAGAAGATTTCAAAGATTGTCGTGTTTTTTACAGATAACAGTTTTGAGGAGTATTATCTGAAAAAATAGCTTAAAACGTCTCTGTTTTTATCCTTCACGCATGGCTGTGTTTTGAAGGCGGAATCTCTTAGATTGGTATTTGCTTTAACGCTTCCATTTGTAAATCTTGCCATGTGCGATATGGCTCGGATGAGGTTCAATGCCCTCCAATGCTTATTTGGCATAAGCCGAGAGGCAGCTTATGCCGCTGAGTTTGTATTCAAGTTTTTTACGAGGCAGATATAGCCGCTCCAGTTTGGTGTGTTATAAAACCATTGGTGTTTAGAAGTCGCAATGGCTACATGCTGGTATGTTGAATATGTCTCATTTGTTCTAAAAAATGTATATTTTCCCGGCTTTTCGTTTTTCCTATAATTTGTATTATGATAAATAGCGTGCGGGTGATATAATGTTTTTGAAAGAACTTGTCATTCGGTAATCATAGTCAAGTTCAGCCTCAGCTCTCCATTCGTTAGCACGTTTTAGCTGTTCTTCGTCATACTTCAAATCATCCCGGTGTCTGTTAAGTTGGTCAGATATAGCATCAAGCATCGAAGTCCGCTCCGCTGCCGTGGTTAACCTCCTCGCACTCGGCCAAGCCTGTCGTGTCTTTGAACTCTTCACCAGCCAATGCGTCAGATTCCGAACGGATCATCTCTGCCAAAGGCTTGCCTTCTGCGTTTCAAGCGCACGTTTTGTGTAGGAATATTCTATGACATGGGCGTTGCCGTCATTGTGCAAGCCTTTGTTTTTGTGGCTTGAAATAACAATGCTTATTCCCTCGCTCTCATTATTCTCATAATTTGTTGCAAGTGTTCCAAGATTGTTCCGTCAGCACTTGAAATGACAGTGGCATTATTAGTGGCTTCGGCTGCTATCATCGCGGTTTCAAGTGCTGATTTTTGTTTGCCGCTTAACCGCCCTCTTCCGTTCAGTCTGTCTATGACTCTCTGCATCTCTTCCGAATCAGTCACCACGTCAAGTCCACCTTTGCGCATACGCTCCACAAGGTTGTCCCTCAGTTCCCGCTCCTCCGCTTCATTCTCAGCCTCTCTCGCACTTCTGTTCACACCTTCGCCCTCCTTCAACGCACTCTCAAACTCTGCGAGAAGTCTGTCGGCGGCCTTCATCCTGCGCGCACCTTCCTTGTCGCCTCTGTTCTTGAAATACTCGACCATCCTCGCCACC